>Ga0209298_10000007_pt1 | contig 127648 bp, 89 predicted proteins | sample S_140806_EF_Meta_FD_187325 | JGI IMG/M metagenome (GOLD analysis project Ga0209298, IMG submission 187325) | Freshwater microbial communities from Lake Simoncouche, Canada to study carbon cycling - S_140806_EF_MetaG (SPAdes) (version 2) | ecosystem: Environmental > Aquatic > Freshwater > Lake ... | reverse complement strand
CTGGTACAAGTGGTTCTTCAGGTACTAGCGGAACTTCCGGATCATCTGGTTCGTCAGGAACCAGCGGCTCGTCAGGAACTAGCGGAACATCTGGCTCTGCCGGAACTTCAGGGTCTTCTGGTACAAGTGGTTCTTCAGGTACTAGCGGAACTTCCGGATCATCTGGTTCGTCAGGAACCAGCGGCTCGTCAGGAACTAGCGGAACATCTGGCTCTGCCGGAACTTCAGGGTCTTCTGGTACAAGCGGTTCATCAGGAACCAGCGGAACATCTGGCTCTGCCGGTACAAGCGGTTCATCAGGAACCAGCGGAACATCTGGCTCTGCCGGTACAAGCGGTTCATCAGGAACTAGCGGAACATCTGGCTCTGCCGGTACAAGCGGTTCATCAGGAACCAGCGGAACATCTGGCTCTGCCGGTACAAGCGGTTCATCAGGAACTAGCGGAACATCTGGCTCTGCCGGAACCTCAGGATCTTCAGGTTCAAGCGTAACTGTTTCTGGTACTACCAATTATTTAGTTAAGTTTAATTCATCTTCTACTATAACTAATAGTATTGTTTTTGATAATGGTACAAATATTGGTATAGGCACAACAAGTCCAAGTGCAAAAATAGAGCTGTATAATGGTAATTTTAAAATATCAGATGGTAATAGAATTATTTTTGGCGTATCTGATCCGCAAATTTATGGAAACTCAGGAGTGCTTACATTCAGAACGAATAGCGCTGATAGAATGTATCTTAATGCCGATGGTAATTTAGGTATAGGCACAAGTAGTCCGGGTGGTATTTTGGATGTACAGTCAAGTAATGCTGGTGATCAATTGGTTCGTACATGGAACACAAATACAGCTGGTACAGGTAAAGCAATATTGAGAGTTGTTAATAGTGGAAACAATGCGCAAGGCACACAATTACAATTTACAGATTTAAATTATTTTGTGGGTACAATTGCTTCTGATAGAACCAATGGTATGGCATTTTACGTTGGTCAACAAGCTGCTGCGCTTGCAAGTGAAAGAATGCGTATTGATATAAACGGTAATCTAGGTATAGGTACAACAAGTCCAACAACAAAACTAGCGGTAAGTGATGGCACAACTATTGCTCAAGTTAATCCATCGTCTGGCGTAGCTTACTTTGGTACTGTTAATAACTATCCAATGGCATTGTCAGTAAATAGTAGCGAAAAAGTTCGCATACTCAATGATGGTAATGTTGGTATAGGTATAAGTAGTCCATTAACAAAGTTAGTCGTATCAAACGGATCAAATGAAAATTTTGAATTTGGACCTGGAGAAGCAAGTTTAAATGGTGGATATATAGAATATATAAATAGAAATTCGGGATCGACAAGACCAGATTTTAATTTTTATTTAGGGGGTGGTGGGGGTTCATACAAATTCTATACAAATGGATCAAATGAAAGAATGCGTATTACAAGCGCTGGCAACGTTGGTATAGGAACAACAAGTCCTGGTGCTAAATTACAAATTATTGCTCCTGATAGTCCTGGAATAGGAATATTAAGTAATAATGCGGGTCAATATGTATATCAATATATTGGAAGAACTGCCAGTGAACTTGAATTTGGAATAGCTGGCGCGTCTGGTCATTTCTTTACAGGTACAGTTGCGGGTGATGCCATAATTAAACAAAATTCAACTGGTAAACTTCATTTGGGATATGGATCTGGTGCTCCATCAATTACAATAAATTCATCTAATAATGTTGGTATAGGGACAATAAGTCCTGGTGCTAAATTTGAAGTTAAAGGAATAGATGATGCAACTATAACCGCAATATTCCAGTCAACAGCTGGTGGAAATGCGGCTTATAATGGTGGTATACAATTAGGAAATGCTGCTAGCAGTCAAAATTCAAAAATTTATCATGATTCTTCTGGTGATAATACATTAACATTTGTATCAAGTTACGGTTCTGGTACTGGTAATAAATTTATATTTGCTCCGGGTGGAACTGAAAGAGTTAGATTTCAACAAAATGGTAATGTTGGTATCGGGAGAACGAGTCCACAACAAAAACTTCATATAGCAGGAACTAATGCCAGACTTGCAATTTCTAATGACTCAGATAATAACTGGGCTGAAATCGGAAACGATGGTTCAAGTGGGCAAAATACTTTAGAATTTTTTACTGGTTCTTCAGTTACATCCGCGATGTCAATTACCAACGCTAACAACGTTGGTATTGGTACAACAAGTCCTGCTACTAAATTAGATGTATATGGAGCTGTGTCTGTAAGAGGTACTAATGTTATAAGCACAGGAGCAGATATTTTTGGTGGATTAAGTTATGATATATATGGAAACATCAGAGTTTTAAGAAGCACTTCTGCTCAAGCTGATGGCATGTATATTGGTTATGGTGGTGCGGGTGGACCATTAAGATTCTTTAGTAATAGTGGTACTACTGAATTCATGACGATTGCTACTTCTGGTAATGTTGGTATAGGTACAACAAATCCTGTTTATAGACTTCAATTGGGTAATTTAACCTCAACTTCAACAGCCACTCCAGAAATATTAAGTTTGGGTGGTACTTATAGTAGTGCAGCAGGTTCAAATCCCAAATTGAGAGTTTGGACTGACGGTACATATTCTATGGGATTGGGAGTTTCAGGTGATCAACTTGACTATATATTAGGAAGATCTAATTATAGTCACGTTTTTTATGCGGACGGTTCTCAATTAATGGTTATAAAAGGAACTGGTAATGTTGGTATAGGCACAACAAGTCCTGCTTATAAATTAGAAGTTAATGGTAATTTCGCTGCGGGTGGTACATCTACTATTGGAACCACTTATCCACAATTAACATTAAATGGCACTGCAAATCAACATGCTTATCTAATGGTCAATAGAACCAATTATGAAGGCGGCATACAATTCCAAACAAGTGGCACTAGCAAATGGTGGATGTACATGCCATCAGGAAGCGATGCTACGTTAAGATTCTACACAAATCAAAACTCTGTAGGTGATCTACTTAATCTTACAAATACAGGCAATGTTGGCGTAGGTACAACTAGCCCCGCCGCAAAATTAGATGTAGTAGGAAATATTCAAACAGAAGGACTCCTTGGAAAATTATACACCACAGGCGGCGCAACAATAGACACTGGAATAACAGCAGATACATTTACTGTATTAGAAGTTGTAGGATCTGCAAATCCAAATTCAGCAGGAGCGGGTTATAGAGATCCAATTCATATCTTTATTTATAATGGTATTGGATGGAACGGTTCTGCTGTGACTCAATACATTTACAGCAATCAATTAGCTCCATTAGCTAGAGAAGTTTATACTAGTGGATCTAGCTTGTCTGCGAATGTGATAGATGTTGTTTGGCTAACTGGTTCAACAGAATCAGACTCTTGTCCGACTGGATCAGCTTCAAGTTATCAAGTTAGATTAAAAATTAGTAACTTTAATGTAAATACTTCTTCTTTCTCAGTTAGAATAATAAAAAGATCTTAAAATCATATGGGAATAACATATTATAGCATTTATAAAAATTCAAGCGGAAATGTTGGCGTGGGCACAATAAGCCCTACTGTTCCACTTGACGTTCAATGCGATACAGGTGGAACTGGAATAAAAATTCGTGGCCGTGCCGATAATTCCACTGCGCTTCGATTTTACGCAAATAATGCAACCACGCAACAAGCCTATATTGGGACAGACGATAGTAATATTGATTTTTTAAGCGTAGCTACTAGGCCGATTCGTTTTTTTGTTAATAGTTTGATACAGTATCAAATAAATCAACTTGGAGTGTTCAGCTGGTATGACGGCGCAGGCGGCACTCGCATGACACTGAACAGCTCTGGGTTGGGTATAGGTACATCAAGTCCTGCTCAACTTCTTCATGTTTATACAACCACGGCAAATGATGCTGGTGGGTTTATAAAATATGAAAATGGTAGTACTGGTACTGGATCTGCAACAAACGCTCAATTGATTGGTAAATCTAAATACGGAACTTTACAATACATGGTTTGGGAAAGTAATGGTGCCAGAATAGGCATGCGTAGCACTGATAATAGTGGAGCTGGTGATTTGTATTTTACCGCAGGTACTGATAGTGTTAAAATGTTTGTTGGTAGTTCTGGTAATGTTGGTATAGGTACAACAAGTCCTGGCACACTTTTACATTTACAAAGTTCCGCTGCTACTACTACATTAAGAATTGACAATACTAATTCTGATAATGATGCGGCTATTCTTTTGACTGATAACAACAGTCCAACTGGAGAAGGATTAAAAATCACATACGATTCAAGTGTAGGTGATACATACTTCAATAACATTTATACCGGTTCAACCAGAGCATTTAATTTTCAAAAAGGCAACTTTGGATCTGGTACGGATTTATTAACAATATTAAATAATGGTAATGTTGGTATAGGTACTACAAGTCCAATTGAAAAACTTCATGTACTTGGGAATGTTCATATACAATCAGAATCAGATAGTATAGGCGGGGGAGGACTTTATCTTGGAGTTTCAAATAGTAGAAATCTTACAATAAGACAAACATCTACAAATAAAAATTTTGCATTTGATACATACAATGCGAGTGACGGTTGGAATACTAGAGTCACAATATTAAATAACGGCGGCAATGTTGGTATAGGCACAACAAGTCCTGGAGCCAAATTACAAACATACGCTACAAATACTGGCGCTCAATTTTTAATGTCAGGTGCAGATGGTGTAAATTCTCTGAACTTCGGTCTCGGTTTTTCAGTCAATAGTCAAACATTTGCAACAATTGCTGGTTATTATACAAACAGCGCCGGTTCAGGTTCGGGTGATCTCACATTTTATACCAAAACTATTTCTACATCTTTATCTGAAAAGATGCGAATTCAAGCAGATGGTAATGTTGGTATTGGAACAAGTAGTCCTAGTCACTTATTAACAGTATACGCTGCTTCTGCTGCACAATTTACTTTATCAAATGCAACTAGAAATTTTGTATTAACTAATAACGCAGCAGATAATTTATTATCATTTAATTACGCTTCTGTAAATAGATTGCAATTTAATACTACAAATCAATGGTTCAATACAGGTAATGTTGGTATAGGAACAGAAACTCCTGGTGCTAAATTAGATGTTAGTGGAGTAATTAGAGGAGATGCTGGCGCAGATTATCCTCATAGTTTTACTAATACAAACGCTGGAAATACTCATTGGACAGACAGAAGTGGCAGACTATTAACAAGTAATGGAACTAATTGGGCAAATGATGGTAGAGATCCAATTATGGCATTAGTTACTAGTGGTAACAGTAACGCCACTACAATAGCAAATAGTATTGGATTAACTTTACACAACGAAAGCACAACGGATAATACATTTTCACCAGCAATACTATTTAGTAATAAAAGCAATTCTAATAGTTATAATACTGCTTATGCTGCTATTATAGGAAAAAAAACTGGTCAAGGAGTGGATGCAAATTGGTCCGCAGGCGAATTGCATTTTTATACAATGCCTGTTGGTGCATATGTTCAAAATGTGCCTTCAATGTTAATAAATAGTGCTGGTAATGTTGGTATAGGTACAACTGATTTCTCATATACAATAAATGATAATAGCAGAGTTGTTGGTTCAAATACAAACAATAGATTATTCGTTAATGGTTCTATTCAATTGTTAGGAAATAACGACGCAATTGTATTTGGCAGAGGAACATCGACTTTCTTAACAGACGAAGAATTAGGTTTTGGTTGGGGCGGTGGTTGGTACATGACTGATGGAACTTATTTAAGAGTAAGAAATGATAAGACATTATATAGCGCCGGAGAAATTTGGGGGGCTGTATTTAAAGATAGTAATAATTCAGCTTATTATATAAATCCAGCAGGTAATTCTATTGTAAATTCATTGACTTTTGATTCCAACATAACCATTTATAAATATAACGATAGAAACTTACTAGTAAAAGGCACGGGTAATTCAGATGCGGGTATTTTAGGGAGAGGCGCTGCGGATCAATTTGCGTTTCAATTATATGGTAGTGGTAATGGCGATTACGGATTCTTGAATGGAGCTTGGGCTGGTTGGGATATTAAAAAAGCTGTTTCTGGTAATTTATATTTAAATGACAACAACAGTTATTATCTAAACCCAGCTAGCCTTACTAATCTACTTAGCTTAACTGTTGCTAATACTATTACTGGAAGTATCACAGGTAATGCCGGTGGAAGCTCCGCTTCTTGTACGGGTAATGCTGCTAGTGCTACTTATGCAAGAAGATTAGATGATGCATCAAGATCATCATTTACAGTGGGTGGAAATAAAGACAACTATTATCCTGTAATATTTAATATTGGTTCAGGAGCAACTGCTCTACAGTATTCTGAATTCGTAATTGAAAGAGGTGGATACGAAGAGCCTGGTTATACATTTGCTGGTGGCAATACGTTTAGTACACTGAACATTCGTTTTTCTTGTAAATCAAATGGTTGGGGGTATGGCGCTTCATATGAAAATGTTGAAATGCACGGATACACAACCCAACTGGTTGCTAATTGGCAACAGATGTCAGAAGCAAGCAAATTAATTGTTTGGTTGAGAGGAGCAACAATTTATTATTTTTGGAATGTTGTTGCAAATACAACTCTTCATGATGGAAACAGTGGAGGAACATCGTTAACATTAGTCAATGCGCCATATTATAGTTATACTTATGCACCAACTGCAACTGTACAAACTAAAGCTCTATACGGTAAATATGTTAATAGCAGCAGTGCAACATCGGGGCTTTATGTTGCTGGAAATGTTTTAGCAGAAGGAATTTTTACTGGGCCGGGAACAGGATTGACAGGTACTGCTACTAGTTTAAGCATTGGTGGTTCTTCTGCTTCTTGTGCTGGTAATGCTGCAACCGCTACAAATGTTGCGTGGTCAGGTATCACCAGTAAGCCTACTACATTATCTGGATTTGGAATCACCGATGCCTTGCCATTGGCTGGTGGGACGATGACCGGAGGACTTACAGTAACAAATTTATTCGGTAATGCAAATAGCGCTTCATTATACGCTAATAACGCAAGTTACGGTTCATGGAGAATCGGTGGAACCAGAAATGGTTGGTATGGCATTGAGTTTGAATCAGGCTCGAACTTAATGATGAACAGCGATCAGGTCGGGTTTCATAGAAATGGATATGGATGGCAGCTTTGGTGGTCAGCGGGAACAGCTTATTGTCTTAAAGGAAATCCAGGAGGTGGGACACAAGCTACCATATTAGACAGCTCAAATCAATCTTATGCATGGGCTATGAATCAAAATGTAACAACTGGCAGCAGTCCTACATTTGTCACTGTTTCTGGTACGTCTATTAATATCGCTGGAAACGGTGCAGGGTATGATACTTATGGAACAATAGGTGTTACTGAACCGGCGGGTGCTTCAAATTATAGTTATTATGGATTAACTAGACAGTCTAATATCGGTTGTGGTTTTGGACTAACTGGAACTACTGGAGCATTGGGACTTGGCGCAAATGCATTTTGGTTTGGAAGTGCGACAAGTACTGCTGCTGGAGTAATGGGTAGTGCTTATGTAGCTTTTAATGGCTCTTCTCTTGTTGCTGTAGGCACTGTCGATGCTACACAGTTCAGAGATCGTGACGATACTACTTACTATTTAGATCCCGCAGGTACTTCTAACTTAAACAAGTTCAGTACTTTTACCATGTCGTACAACGACATGAATTCAATGCATGTCAATTCACCGTATGTTTCTAGATATGGTGGTTCAGCATATTATCGTAATGGCACAATGGGTTATGGCAATACCGATTGTAACTACATATTTTCTAATTGGGGTTCTGGTTTTATTGATAGTTGGGGTAGTCCAGCAAATGGACCGGGTAGTTCAAGTCACTATGTAGGGTTTCAGGGTTTTCATTATAACCATCAAAATAATGTAAATGCATACGGTTTCCAGATGCTCTGTGCAGGAGAAGCAGATAACAGGTTTTTTTGGAGAAGTGCTTGGCCAACTTTAAGAAGTTGGGTGGAGATGATTCATACTGGTAACATTGCATCACAAACAGTAACTTCATGTACAGGAACTGCTGGTTCAATCAGTGGATTTAATAATCCTACAACCGCTGCCACTGCAAATACAATTGTTTATAGAGATAGCGGTGGTGATATATCTACAAGATATTTCTTAGGAAGTTATGTAAATTCAACCGATGACACAGGTTCTACTGGTCTTACTTATATAATGGCAAAATTTGGTAACGATTACCATAGAAGCGCTAGTGCAGATAAAGTCGCTGCATTTATTAGCGGACAAACAATGAATATTAATGGCAGCTCTACTTCTTGTAGTGGGAGTGCTGCTTCAGCAGGCGCATTAAATACATCAAATGATTATACGGTAGCAAGCCTAACTTCTAACGGATTTGTTTACTCAGGAAGTAGCGCAGGTTCAACCGGAGCATTTTATTTTAATAGCTCAAGCCATGGTATTAGAAGAGCAAGTAGTACTAACGACGTCTATTGTTACACTACTAGTGGTACATTGTATTTAGGAGCAGGCGGAAGCAGTACAACTCATATTAGAGTACTAAGCGGAGGAGATGTAGGAATCGGAGTCAGCCCAAGTTACAAACTAGATGTAAACGGAAACATTCACGCCACAGCTTTCCCGACTTCTTCAGACATAAGATTCAAGAAAAACATAACCCCTTTGGAAAACTCTTTAGAAAAAATAAAGAAACTCCAAGGAGTAAAATATGAATGGAATGAATTCGTAAATAGCGTAAGAGACGGATATAAATTAAATGTTCCAATTATTGGACTAATAGCTCAAGACGTAGAAAAAATTGTACCTGAAGTTGTTGACTTATGGAAATTATCAGAAGATTGCCAAGACGCAAGGTCAATCGATTACCCAAGATTAACTCCTCTTTTAATCGAGGCTATTAAAGAACAGCAAATTATAATAGAAAATCAAAACCAAAAAATAGAAAATCTAATAGCAAGAATGTCTGCTCTTGAAGCAAAATAAAATTTCTGAAGCTAAATTAAGTGTAACAAATAAATATGAAAACAATAGTATTAACAGCAACCCCAACGCCAAACATGAATTTGGCAAAAATCACAATCGAAAGCAACGACTTTGACCCTCATCTTGGGCCGAATTTTTCTATTTCTTTTATTAATCCTAGCGGGCTAGTAATTGATAGATCTTATAAAAGGATGAGCTTTGATCAATGGCAAGATTGGTCAGCAGAGAGTTCCGAGATTTCAGATTATAAGTATATTGCGGATTCAATAACTACTGATATTGGAGTACCTTATCTAGAAATGATAGAGCCAAAGCCTCCGGTTCCTCCATCTATAGTAACTCAGCCAATAGGCGCAACTATTCCTCTTGGCAATCAATTGTCGCTAAACGTTATGGTGTCTGGAGATTATCCTATGTCTTATCAATGGTATAAGGGAGCAACTCTTCTACTAGGAAAAACTGATGCATCGCTAAACATATTAACTGTAGCCGATTCTGACGCGGGATCTTACACCGTTACCGTATCGAATAGCGGAGGGTCTGTAACAAGCTCTGCGGCGGTAGTTGTAGTTGGTCCTGCTACTCCTCCTACGATCTTGTATCAGCCAATGGCGCAAACAATAAATGTTGGGTCAACTCTTTCTATCTATGTAAACGCCCAAGGCGTGGCCCCATTGAGTTACGAATGGAAAAAGAACTCGGTAACTTTGCCAAGCTTTACAGGAAATACAGTTTCCATAGCAAACGCACAACAATCAGACGAAGGCATCTATTCTGTAGTTGTCTCTAATAGTATTGGATCTGTTTCGAGCAATCAAGTGCCTGTGATTATTAATCTTTAACATTTTTTAGATTTTTTTTAGAGAAGAGAGTATAATTTTTTAAGATTAATCATTATGGAAAATCAAGCTAACCAAACACAGTCACCCGAAGCACTTCAACAAGCTCAACAGCCCCCGCTGACTCCAGAAGCAGCATTGCAGAATCTTGTATTCGCTGCTCGTCAAGCTCGCCTTACGTATCAGGAGCATGGGGTTATTGATAATTGCATTCAGGTATTAGCAAAGCTTCTACCTCCTCAAGATAGACTCCAGTAACAAAAAAAAGACTACTCTACCCCACGCTTCGCGGCGTGGGTTTTTTTGTTTTTAGATATTGAATTTATAGGTGTAATTAATAAATATGAAGGTAGTTGACATAGCTCAAGAGATTTACTTCGACCTAAATAGTCCGAGTGATTTAAGCATTGCTGCCTTATCTTATTGGCTTAGATCTAATGTGGGAAGACTAAATAGTTTAGTTTTTGGAAATTTTTCTATTAACGATAGCTACGAAATAGTCGATGGAGACAACAATAGCGAAGAAATAGATATAAACGGCGCTGCTATCTTAAAAAAGATGTATATGATAAACAGATACGCTGTTATAATAAGATCAAAATTGACAGACTTGGGCTCAGACGATGTAATAGAGGTCAAAGATCAAGACACAAGCGTAAGAAGAGTAGACAAAAATCAAATCATTAAAAGCGTCACAGCCGAAAAGAAGCAAGAAGAGGACGAACTAAGGTATCTAATAAATGCTTACAGAGCTAAAAAGTCTTCTCCGAAACAAGTTGTTGGAGACGATATCATTGCTGGCAAATTTCCAGAATATAATCCGTCGTTCACCTACAGCAGAACTTACGGATACACGGCGTTTTAAAAAAAATCTTCTCCGCTTTCTTCTTCTAGCTTGTTTATTTGAGAAATCTCGTAAGAGATTTTCTTTTTTAATGCATCAAGTTCAAGCAGGGTTTTTTCTATTTGTTTTTGAGTTTTGCATTTTGCTAGCTTCTCCACAAGCTTATCTGCTTCAGCAGAGTAAAAGTCGCAAGATTTTGAAATGAGGTCTGTGTTTTTCATAAAAAATGGGGGAGCTTTCGCTCCCCCTTACTTGTCGTTTTATCGAGCCTTACGAGAAGCTCGCTTTGTCATGGTCATTGTCTGGGCATCTGTTTCGCTAGCGAAACCAAAAGCGGTGTTAGCGATTCGCTTAGCGTCAGTGCGGTGTTGATTAACTCGCACCATTTGTTGCACATTAGTTACCGTTAGGCGACCAGCGTCAGACTTTTGAATTGTTACTGTGTATGTCTTGCTCATAGCAACTACAGCATGGTTTGTTTTATTAAAAAGTCAAGATCATTTTATAAGAATAAGATTAGCTTAACATTAGATGCACCGGTTTTTTGAGGGTTTTTTCTTTGAAGTTGCTTTAGGGGTCTTTTCAATTTGAGGTTCAGCGAGACTTTTGCTATTAATGTATGAGTCGAGAATTCTCTTCGCTATCTCATTTACTGCATCTACGCACTCTGCGTTGTTCTCTGGAAGCTCTGGAGAGCAATCGTGCCATTCAATTACATAATCAGCAAAAAGAATAACTGATGGATTATTGCGCAACTCTTCTTTATTGATTGGGGTAGAGAGCCTTATATCTACAGAAACGCCTTTGCCAAGCTCAAAATTTGTATCTACAGTAAATTTTTGAACATGGATATGGATGCCGCCGTTGTTCTTGACCCATTGGCACTCGTCTGCGGGGTGGAAAGCGTATCTGATATCTGGAATGCAAAAGATATCATTGCTAGAATTAAATTTTTCAATTCTTTTTAAAGCTTCGCTTGTCCAGTGCGTCCCTTTGCTCTTTGAGCGCATAATCTTTCCATAAAATACAAGAAAGTCTCGGATCTTTTCTTTATCTTCTCTTGAGCAATTAATTGGATCAATTCTAAAAAGATCCATGCAAGCTTCATAGCATTCAACTTTAAGTTGATCTGCAAGAGCTATTCTTTTGAGCTTGTATTCACTGTGTTTTGAGAAATAGTTTTTAAGAATCTTACAAACAGAATCTTTACCATCTCCAGCTAATCCAGATATTGCTATTATTTTTTTCATTTAATGAATAAATTCCAATCTACATGATTATTAAACTTTATGTTATTATAGGCTAAAGCGGGCTTCATTTCTTTAGGTTCTTTTATTAATTTGAGCCCAGCTTCTTCTGGGGTTTTATTTCCCTTTTTAGAGTTTATTTCTTTATGGCTCAATACCATATTCTCCCAAGTATTTAATCCTCCTCTAGATTTTGGAAAAGGATGATCTATATTTGCCTCTTCTGGCTTTAATTTTTTGCCGCTGTATTGGCAAATTCCTTTATCTCTAAGCCAGATGTTGCTTTTAGTTGGGCGAAATCTTTTTATAGGAACGCCAGAGTATCTAGAAGAAACAATAATTGTTGGAACTCTAATAATTAACTTGCTTGTTCTTATTTCAAAATCACAATCTCTAATAGGAAGCTGAATCCAGTCTTGCCATTTCAAGGTTTGAATTTCTTGAGCTTCATTAAAATCAAATGACCCGTCTGGGTTTTGTTTGTAGACGATGTTTAAAGCAGAGCAGTTCGGGCTAACAAGCTCGTTGAAAGCTTCCCTGACAGATTTTACACCGATGGGTTGCCAAAGCTTATTTAAGCAAAGACATATAATTTTATCTTCTATCCCCATTTAATAAATAAGGTCTCTTATGAAATAAAGTCAAGATTTTTTTGAAATTTTAAAAACATTCTTTACAATAAAGAGTATGGCAAAAGCAAAGAAGAATTCAATTAAGAAGCCGGCCCCAAAGGCAGCTTCTAAGAAGACAACGCCCACTCCTACAGCGGGCTCTAGTGGTTCTGCTGGATCAGCAGGTAAGAAGACGACCAAGAAGTAAATCAAAGGCGCAATAAAATGCGCCTCTTTTTTTAATAAATTATAAAAGACTCATCAGAGCAGTCTTCCCAATCAAGAGACTCTGAAGCGTTGGATTTTTTCTTAAATTGACCATAGCAAACAGCGGCTCTTTGTTTTTGATTAGGGAAATCCTCATTCATCATGGCGTCGCCCATGCATTTTGATATAAACTCGCTTTGTTTTTCGTTTTTAATTGGCTTAGGAAGAGGCATATAGAAAATATTACACTTAATCTGCAGATCTTATATCAAAAATATCTACAGCAATTAAAGTTTCGCCGTTAGAAACGAGAAAAGTGCTCTCGTCTTTAACGCTTACAACTTCACCAACCCATTCAAAACTGCTGTTTAAGACCTTAATGGTTTTTCCAATTAATCTTTTGTTAGCTTGAATTTTTGCGTCGTTCATTTCAGTTTAATTTTATTATCGCTTTTTGAGAAAGATAAAAATACAGAAGTATAGTTTTCATTTTGACTAAAAATTCTACCTAAAGTATCCAATACGTCTTGAGGCATAGATAGCATTTGGTCCATGTAGATTTTTTCTAGGTCTAAGCTTAATCTCCTATTATCCTTTTTGCAATCGCAATCTACTACTGATGTATAGCAGAAATTGAGAAATTTTTGAAGTTGTTCACTTTTTATAATTTCTTCTGGGTGCGCGGCTAAAAGCTTGCAAAATTGAAAAACATCTTTTATCTCAAGCGTTCTTTCCATAAATTAAAATTTTATACATTAATAAATAAAATCCGTAAATAACCAAAGCATTCTGCCCCGCAAGACTGATAGCCAAGCAGGACCAAAACCCAAAACAATATGGGCACGATAGCAGTCTAGTTATAAAATTATTGTTTCTGGACTTTAGAAAATCAAAATAATTTACACTTGATTCTCTAGAAAGTTTAAAACAAAAATACTCCTCAAGCTTTAAAAGACGATTTAGCTTAAAAAGTTTTCCGTATTCAGGAAGAGCTTCGGTATTAAAAACAACGTAACTGATAGCTGTAGCCATTGAAGCTAAGCAAAGACTAGCCTGAATGTCCATATCCCTGACCTCCTCTCTTGGTCTCGATTAAAGATTCAGACTTTACCCAGTTAATATCGTAACATTTTTCAATAACAATTTGGGCAATCTTGTCCCCCTGCTTTACTTTAAAGTCAATATTAGGATCAGTGTTATAAAGAATAACTCCAATGTCTCCCCTATAATCAGCGTCAATAACGCCAGCGAGCACATCGATGCCGCTCTTAAAAGCCAATCCAGATCTTGGAGCAATTCTTCCGTAATTGTTGATTGGAATAGCCATGCTAACATTAGTTTTAATAAGCTTTCTGCAAAGCTTTGGAACCTCTGCGTCCTCAGCGGCGTATAGGTCGTATCCAGCAGAGAACGCGGTGGCTTTAGTTGGGATCACCGCTTTTTCGCTAAGCAACTTGATGTGAATATCCACAACAGAATTATCTAGATTTTAATATAAAAGTCAATTTAAAGTTTGCTTTTTTTTATTAAGTGGCATACTTGTATATATGACTATTTTAGATGCGTATTTAAACCTCAACGAATTCTTTAATGAAAACCAAGTATTAAATTTAAGAAGAGACTTTAAAAAGATAGTTCTAGTAACCGATAAGGAAAACGACGATAAGGCAGCAGTGCTGTGTGCTCTTTCTGAAATGGAAAAGTCTGGCATTGTAAAGTCCGCAACAGTAGACAATGAAACTCATTGGGTTTTATTTAAACCCTTGGAAGCGTTTTCTCAAGATTTGGAGATTAATTATCTTCTTGCGGCTGGAATTGCAAGTGTAATAAATAAAGTCTGCGAAAATCTTAAGAATGACTCCGATAAATGCGATCCAAAAAACATCACGGAAAAAGACTTGAAAAATCTGATATTTATTGCGTCTAAAGTTTCGGAAGAAAATCTTAAGAATTAGTTTGACTTTAAAGGGAAATGGTCCATCGTTCTTTGAATAGTTGCGTGGGAGGTAGCTTGAGCAAAACCATGCTCACTTAAAGATAGCATCTTTATTTAAACTCGTAAGAGACAACAAGCCCGTAAAAAGACTACAGTGGTTGAGAGAAATCTCAGCGTTTGTTCGGGAGAAGCGGCGTCCAAAAGGCCACTGTATAAAACTGCTAGAAACTTATTCCTCTCAAATGGAAAAGGCGATGGCTGTGTCAAAAAATAAGTCGCCCACAAAACAACTATAGAAATAGCAAATCTCAGTTACTAGCTAAACGGACTATCTAAAGCCGGAGATGCGATGACTGATGTAGGTGAGATTTGATTAAATAAACTGAGGAATAAAACTCTCAGTTGACCTGCTATTTCTTTAACCAACTCAATGGAAAATTCAAAGGCGATGGCTGTTTCCGAAGAATAAAGGAACACCATGGAAAAAGTAAAAATCGATAACACTGAGCTTGATCTTATATCTAAGGTTAAGCAAGACAACTGCAACGATAGTTTCGAACAGCTTTCTAAGCTGTACGATAACTTCTACTACTCAATCGCCCAGAAATACTGCTCTACCTTAATTAAGGCTGGCATGAATAAAGACGATATCAAATACGAAAAAGACTTTGTTCTTTATAAAGCTCTAAAGTCTTTCGATGCGGAGCAGAAAACGAAGTTTTCAACTTGGTTCTGTAATTGCGTTAAATATCATTTCTTAAACTACATAAATTCTAACAAGAAGTATATGTTAGCTGAAGAAAATAAAATCGACTTCTTTAATAACAAAGACATCTTAATTACTGAAGATAAGAATACCGACACTTATTCTTATTTACTTTCATTGCTCTCTTCTTTTAAGGACGAAAGAATCAAAAAAGTTTATGAGCTTCGTTATTTTTCGGGAGAAGAAAAGCTTGCAACTTGGAATTCTATAGCAAAAAAACTTGGAGTAAGCACTCAAACCGCAATTAACTTGCACGAAAAGACTAGATCTTTTTTGAAAAATAAAGTTGAGAGCAAAAATTCTTGTGATTTTGTTTGACATTTTTGTTTTGCAATCCTTACTGTACAAGTAATGAGCGATAATAAAAACGAAAGTAACTGGACTCGCCGAGAGGTCGGTGCTTTGTGGCTTAAATTAAGTAAAGATAAGAGCCAAAAGTACATGACCGGTCACATGCAAACATCCCTAGAGGGAAAGATTGACGTAGTGGTCTTCTCCAATAAGGACAAGAAGACAGATAAGGCTCCTGATTTCAGGATTTATCTGTCCGAAAAGAAAACTGAAGAAGCCGCTTCGGGTGCTCCTGCGAAGAGTGGAGCTTCTCAGGGCCAATCAAAGCCCAAGCAAGAGGTTCTAGATGACGAAGGCGTTCTCTAAAAAGAACTAAAAAAGATAGAATTTTTTTTTCACCTACCTATAACAATAGGTAGGTTTTTTTATGAATTTTTCAGTTCAACTTCCTCTAAACAATCTTAGCTTTGGGCAAGTTAGTTATAATTTGCTATATGAATTTTTCAAGATGGGCCTTGAGCCTTGCTTGTTTAAGGCGTCTGATCATCCAATAGACCATTCTGCTTATGATTTCGAACCAGAGTTTATTAGCTGGATAAACAATATCCACAATAAATCATTCACGAAGCACAACAGAAGCATTCCTATAATTAGACTTTGGCACATTAATGATTCTTGGAGAACATATTCTGATAAGCAAGTTTTGTTAACTTTTCACGAAACAGACGAGTTAACTGAAGCAGAAGTAAATATAGCAAAGCATAGCAAAATTTGCGTAAGCTCTAAGTTTTCTCAAGAGGTCTTTAATAAAAACGGGCTAGAAGCAGAGGTAGTTAAGCTTGGATTTGACTCTAAGCATTTCAAGAAACTAGATAAGGTTTATTTTGATGACGATAGAATCACTTTTAATATTTGTGGAAAATTTGAAAAAAGAAAACACCACGCTAAAATAGTAAAAGCTTGGATTAAAAAATTCGGAAGAAACAAAAAGTATTCTTTACAGTGCGCCTTGCATAACATGTTTTATCAAGACCCGAATGAATTAAAGCTAATCTACAGCGACCTTCTTGATAACAGGCAAGTTTTTAATGTTTCGTTTCTAAACTTCATGCCCAAGAATTATGTATACAATGACTATTTAAATTCTGGAGACATTATCCTCGGAATGTCCGGAGGAGAAGGATGGGGCCTTCCAGAGTTTCAATCAGTAGCTATTGGAAAGCATGCTGTTATTTTAAACGCAACTTCTTATAAAGAATGGGCAAACTCTGAAAACTCTGTTCTAGTTGAGCCATCAGGCAAGATTGAAGTTTATGATGGCAAATTCTTTTCGAAAGGAACACCTTTTAATCAGGGATCAATTTTTGATTTTAACGAAGATGAATTTATTAACGGGTGCGAACAAGCTATCTCTAGGGTAGAGAAAGACAAGACTAATCACGAAGGCTTAAAGCTTCAAGATCAATTTAAATATTCCGACTTAGCTAAACAATTATTATCAATGATTTAATATGCCGCTTTATCTTTTTAAAAATCCAAAAACCAACAAAGTAATTTCTGTGCTTCAGGCCATGAGCGAGGAGCACACCTATACTGAAAACGGAATTAAGCATGAAAGAGTGTTTACAATACCTAATGCATCAATAGACTCTCAAATTGACCCCAGTTCTTCCCAGCAATTTGTAGAAAAGACTGGAAAAATGAAAGGAACTTTAGGAGAAATTTGGGACTACTCTAAAGAAATGAGCGAAAAAAGATCAAGAGTTACTGGAGTTGACCCGGTACGAGAGAAGGCTGAAGCCGCATATTCCAAGAAAAGAAGAGGCATGAAACACAAGGAAAGAATAAACGCTTCTGAAATGCCAAAAATTCAATTTGACTAAATCCAAAAAGCAGAGTTATTGTGTAACTCATCTTACCTTATGATCTCGACTCTTTCCAAGGATTTTGTAAATAAATATAAAAACAAGCAGCCAAATTGGGGATTCAACGGACTCGGATATATAGTATATAAAAGAACTTATTCGCGCCTTAAGGAAGATGGAAGCTCTGAAGAATGGCACGAAACCGTAGAGAGGTGCATTAACGGCGCTCAAAAGATCGGCGCTGGTTATACGGAATCTGAAGCAGAGAGAATTTATGATTATGTTTTTAATCTAAAATGCAATTTTGCTGGGCGCATGCTTTGGCAGCTTGGGACTTCTACTGTAGATAGATTCGGTGCAAATAGTTTGCTTAATTGCTGGGCAGTAGCGATGAGAGAACCCAATGCATTTTTGTTTCTATTTGAGAACTTGATGCTTGGAGGAGGAGTCGGGTACAGTATTCGCAGAGAAGACGTACATGAGTTACCTAAGATTAAGAAAAGTGTAAAGGTTATTCATGAAGGATCTAAAGACGCTGATCACATTGTTCCTGATAAACGTGAAGGGTGGGTTAATTTGCTTTCAAAAGTATTGGATGCTTTTTATGTTACAGGCAAATCTTTTTCGTACTCCACTATTCTTATCAGAGGATACGGAGAACCAATCAAGGGCTTTGGCGGAAAAGCTTCTGGCCCACAAGTCCTTATTGACGGAATCGATAAGATTACAAAGATCTTTCAGTCAAGAGAAAATAAAAAACTTCGTTCAATTGATGTTCTTGATATCTGCAACATTATTGGTAGTGTTGTTGTTGCTGGTAACGTTAGAAGGTCTGCTGAGATAGCTTTAGGCGATCCTGATGATATTCTTTATCTTCGCGCCAAAAATTGGGGCACTGGTAATGTGCCAAACTGGAGAGCTATGAGCAACAATACTATCTACGCAGATAGCTACGACCATGTGCTTGAAGAAATTTGGAAGAATGGATATGAAATAAATAAAGATAGTGGTTACGCTAATGGAGAGCCTTATGGTTTCTTTAATTTGCCATTGTCTCAGAAGTTCGGACGCGTTAAGGACGGTCCTATGTCAGACAACTCAATGTATCCAACAGATACGGACAATTGCGAAATGACAAATCCTTGCGCCGAGATTAGTCTTTCTAACTATGAATGCTGTAATCTTAGCGAACTTTATCTAAATAACATTACTTCAAAAGAAGAGCTGATTGATTGTGCTACTCTTCTTTACAAGACCCAAAAGGCTATTGCCTCTTTGCCATTTATTCATGAAGAAACCAATAAAATTGTTCACAAGAATATGCGGCTCGGTCTTGGCATTACTGGTATTTGCCAGTCTTTACATAAGCTTGATTGGCTTGACGATTGCTATGTTGCTTTGCGTTCTTTTGATAGGTCTTGGAGCAAGCTTCGTGGTTGGCCTGAAAGCATTAAGCTCACGACTATTAAACCCTCTGGAACGCTAAGCCTTCTTGGCGGGGCAACCCCCGGAGTTCACCCAGCGTTTAGCGAGTATTACATGCGCACAGTTCGAATGTCCAGCTCAGACGCTCTAGTTCAAATCTGCAAGGATATGGGCTATCATGTTGAGTTTCTAATTAACTTTGACGGAACCGAAAACCGAGACACTGTGGTTGTTTATTTCCCATGCAAGACTCCTGATGGCTCTATTTTGGCTAAAGACATGGATGTGCTAAAGCAACTAGATATGGTTAAAAAACTGCAAACTGAATGGTCAGACAACGCTGTTTCTGTTACCGCTTATTATAAACCAGAAGAACTTGAGCCATTGAAAGCTTGGCTGAAGGACAACTACGAACATAATATTAAGAGTGTTAGCTTCTTATTGTTTAAGAATCACGGCTTTAAACAAGCTCCATATCAAGAAATTGATGAGGAGACATATCTATCTGCTATGTCAAAAGTTAAAGCTACCACTCATTTAACCATTAATAGCTCAGAAATGCTCGACATTGGAGAATGCAGCAGTGGAGCTTGCCCTATCCGCTAATTACATAAAAAATTACAAAACCAAGGTCTAATTTTATGGAAATTTACATAACTAGGCTTTAAAATATTTTAACTATATGAAATTTTACATTCGCGGCGGAATTGGAGATTTTTTGCAATCTCTTTGGTTTGCTAGAGCTTATCCCCACAAAGACTACATAATCCATTCTCACTTTAAAAAAGCTAAAGAATTTTATGATCATTTTGGAGTTAATAAAACTTGTTTTTACCCATTCGACGATTTTGCTGGCCACAACGAGCAAGTAGACGCAATAGTAAAGGAACAAGGAGAAAACTCTCCCAAGAATATTCAAGAAACCCCAAGGGCTTTTTATTCAGCTTTTGATTTTGGAGAAGAAGCAAACAATGCGTCTGAGGCTCTAGTTGATTCTTTTAAAGAGAAAAAGAATATCATTGCAATCCACCCATTCAGAAGCGGCTTTGCTCTTTCTGTTTACGCAAGCTTTGATCTGCCAGCTAGAATTATTCCTCTCTCTATAACTAAAGAAATCATCAACAATGATAATAATTATCTAATTTTTGGCTCTAAGGAAGAGCTTTCTAATTATGGATTGGAAGAATCAGATAATGTAAAGTTTGTTTCTTTTGACAATATTCTACATAGTTTAAATACAGTTAAGTATTGCAGTAAAATGATTGGATTAGACAGCTGTTTCAAAACAATGTCTTCTATGCAAAAGATTTCTACTATTTGTTTGATTGGTGATTTCCCAGACCAGACAAGAGATGCGTTCTTTATTGATCAATATGTTAATGATGGCTTTATGAAAGTTATGAAAGTCAAAGATATTATTGCTGAACACAATCAAGTAGTATCTTTTATTAAAGAAAACTTAGCTTAATGAAGACATTCTACGCTCATATAGATCTTGGTGATCTTATTTATTCATTGTATTTTGCCAAAAGACTTGGCGTAGAAAATTACTTGATAGACTCTAAGAAAGGTGTTTGTAAATTTAACGAAGACAGTAAAAATTTTATAGTGCCTTTTATCAAAAATCAAAGCTATATAAAGTCTGTAGAAGATTTTGATTATCAACCTTACGATTTTGATTACGGCTCTCATCCGAAAAATTTATCAGTTCAATTCGGAACAAATCTAACAGAATACCATTCATCAAAATTTGACATAGATTGGAAAACTGTCCAAGAGCCTTGGCTAGAAGCAGACACGGCTGATTTTGGCAAAAAAATTATAATAAATAGAACCCCTAGATATCAAAAGAATTATTATTTTTATCATGATTTCTTAAGGCACGTTAATTTAAATGATTGTTTATTTATTGGCCTTGAAGAGGAATGGAAAGAGTTTTGCTATCTTTTTAAGAAACCAGTAGATTTCTACAATTGCACCTCTTCCACTGATTTTGCGTCTGTAATTAATGGTTGCGAAACCTTTCTTGGAAACCAATCACTAGCCTTATCTATTGCCACTGGGCTCGGAAAACATTGTTTTGTTGAAACTGGAGAAAGGTGCGCTAATTACATTTTTAACAGCAAAAAGATAATTTACTTTTAAATGAAAATAGCAATCTTAAATATCTACACAAAGAACATCAAAGAGCTTGCTGTTATCACAGTAGAGTACAACAAGAGAAAATACTGCGAGAAGCGCAACTATGATTTGATTGTTCAAACTGATAATTTTTCAATCTCTCATCTTGGTTTTGAAAAACTTGCTATGATCAAGAGAACCCTTGAGACCGGAAAATATGATTGGGTATATTGGTGCGGATCAGATACTATGATCACCAATTACAATATTAAAATAGAAGATTTAATTGATGATAATTATTGTTTCATTCTTGGCTGCGATGTTTGGGATTGGAATGTTGATTCAATGCTTTTTAAAAACGATAAGAGAAGCATAGATTTCTTAGAAAAGATAATCTCCAAGCACGATCAATACGTTGATGAAAACGGAAACGCCAGAAGCAACAATATAAAACTTAAGGATGGATGTACAATAGCTTGGGGAGAGCAAGCGGCAATTATTGAAGAATGCAAAGGAAAATTCTTCAGCCCAGAAATTAAAGAAGAGTATAAAAACTTTGTAAAGGAAGTCCCTCAAAAAACTATAAACTCTTATCTTTACGACTTGTACCCAACACCATTTCACGCTAGAAAAATGGACTACCAAGAAAGAAGAGGAGAATGGTCAGATGGAGACTTTATAATGCATTGGCCCGGAACTAGAAACGAAGTTCGCATTCGTTTGGCGTTAAATGCAATTCAACTCGTAAAAGAATAACATGCAAGAAATTTTAAATTTAATTAAAGAATACGCAGACTCTAATCTTACCAAAAAGAAATGGGAAGCAGGAAAAGACTGGGTTCAATATGGCGGACCTTATTTTTCTTCAGCAGAGTATACCGCAGCAGTTAAATCTTTGCTTGGCGGATGGATTGTTATGTCAGAAGACTCTTTGTCTTTTGAAAATATATTTCCAAAACACCTTGGAAAAGAATACGGTATTCTAACCAATAGCGGCAGCAGTTCTAATTTAATCATGATGTCTGCTATGACATCTAAAAGACTCTATAATTTTCCAAAAGGCACAAAAGTCATTACTCCAATTGCCGGTTTTCCTACTACTATCAATCCAATATTCCAAGTAGGCTTTGAGCCAATTTTTGTTGATATTGATTTGGACACTTTGAACTTGAATCTTGATCAAGTCGAAGAGCAAGCGAAAAAAGGAGTAAAGATTATAACTTTCGCACATGTTCTTGGTAACCCCCCTAATATGGACCGCCTAATGCAAATTGTTAAAGATAACAATCTAGTTCTATTAGAGGACTGCTGCGATGCGCTCGGTAGTACATATGACGGACAAATTCTTGGAAGCTTCGGTGAGTTTTCTAGTTGCAGTTTTTATCCAGCTCATCACATGACTATGGGAGAAGGCGGATTCGTGGCTTGCAATACTAGACTTCAAGAAGTAGTTGCCAGAAGCTTTCGAGAGTGGGGTCGCGGATGTTATTGCGTAGGGAAGAAAGCTAATTTACTTAAGAATGGAACCTGCAATAAAAGATTCCATAACTGGCTTCCATCTATACCAGATGAGATCTTTGACCACAAATATGTATATGATGAGATTGGCTACAATTTAAAGCCAATAGAACTTCAGGCTTCTATAGGTCTTGAACAAATTAAAAAGCTTCCTGAGATCCATAGTAGAAGAAAAGAAAACCACTCCCTTCTAACTAATGCATTTAAGAAATATGAAGAATTTTTTCATGTTCCAATAGCTACCTCAAAATCTGATCCAAGCTGGTTTGCTTTTGCCATCACATTAAAGGACTCGTCCCCATTCAAAAGAAAACAGATCGTAGACTTCTTTGAAACCAACAAGATCCAAACTAGACCATATTTTGCCGGAAACGTAATGTTGCAGCCAGCTTATGAAGGATATATTAATAAAGAAGACGTTATTAAAAATTTCCCTATAGCAAGAAAAATAACCTCAGATACTTTCTTTTTAGGAACAAGCCCTGTTATTTCAATTCAGCAAATACAATACATCGAAGAAAAACTTGACTTATTCATCAGCAATTTGTAATATATTTTATCATGTCTAAGGTAGTTTATATCACTGGTTGCTTGGGCCTTATTGGCTCCTACGTCACAAGGATGTGTCTGGAAAAAGGATACTATGTAATTGGAGTAGATAAAATCACTTACGCAGCAAGAGATGTCTTACTTGATGAGTTTTTCGAATATGGCGATAAGTTTATCTTTAAAGAAACAGATATATGCAACTTAGACAGGCTTGTTGATTGCGATTACTTTATCAATGTTGCAGCCGAAACTCATGTAGATAATTCTATCAGGAAAAGCGACGACTTCATAAAGTCTAATATCAATGGAGTATATAATATTCTTGAGCTTTTAAAAACTTACAGAAAAGAAGGAATAATTATTCCCACCTTTTTACATTTTAGCACCGATGAGGTCTATGGCGACATAACTGAAGGAGAGCACATTGAAACAGACTTGCTAAAGCCAAGCAATCCATACTCAGCCACTAAAGCCGCCGCAGATCAGCTTATCCTTGCTTGGGCTAGAACTTATAAGATTCCCTATGTTATCATTCGCCCAACCAATAACTATGGAATAGGCCAATATGTTGAAAAGCTCATCCCAAAGGCTTGTAAATGCTTGACTTTAAATAGAAAAATTCCCCTGCATAATAATGGCACCCCATATCGAAACTGGCTTCATGCTAAAGATACCGCTAGCGGAGTAATCGCAATCATTGAAAGCCAAGTTAAGAATGAAATATTTAATATTGCTGGAGGTTTTGAACAGAGTAACATTGTTACTGTAGAGAAAGTGATATCTGAATATTTTGGTTATTTACCTGTTGATTATAAAGAAAAATATTTAGATCTTAGTCTCTCCAGAGAAGGGCAAGATGTTAGGTATGCTTTAAACGATAATAAATTAAGATCTCTTGGATGGAGCCCAAAATGCAATTTCGACGAAGAGCTTAAACAAATAGTTAGTTTTTATAAAGACAATTTCTTTTGGTAAAATTATGATTATTAAAGATGTAAATGTTGAGAATCCAGAACTTCACTGGGAATATTTGAAATGCAAAGATCAAATCGCTCTTGATCTCGGTTGTGGCCGCTGGGAAAAAGTCGAGAAGAGAGACTCTGCTTGGCTTACTACTCCAGAATTTTTAATCTCAAGAGGAGCCAAACACGTTTACGCATTCGACTGTGATCCAGAAGAGATTGTTTGGCTTAAAAAAAATGTTGAGCCAGTAATGAATGTGACTCCAATTCATAAGTGCATTAATAGCGCTGATGATATTCGAGAGATTTATAACTCTTATAAACCTACAGTAGTAAAATGCGACATTGAATTCAATGAGAAATTTTTTGAGGAAATTAGCGACGAGATGTTTTCTTCTGTTAAGTTTTACGCTTTAGAAACTCATACCGATGATCTTCATAGTTCTTTTGTTAATAGGTTTAATAGGTTGGGATACAATATTATCGCCTCAATCAATCTTGTTCACGCCCATCCAATGAAGGCTCTTTTTGCCGAAAAGAAATGAAAATTTTTGAAAATCTATTTGTTTTAGAGTTAGCAAATAATCATTGGGGGTCTCTAGAGAGAGGCAAAAAAATAGTTAAAGAATTTGCCAAAGTTGTTAAAAACAACAGGGTAAAAGCTTCTATTAAACTTCAATTTAGAGACGTTGATAATTTTATCCATAAAGACTTTAAGAGCAGCAGTAGCAGATACATTCAAAAAACCGCAAAAACAAAGCTTTCTTTCGCAGAGTTTAAAGAGCTAATTGAGTATATTAAAAAACACGACTGCATTCCAATGGCTACACCTTTCGATGAGATTTCAGTAGATTGGTGCGCGCAATTAGATCTTCCAATCATTAAGATAGCTAGTTCAGATATAAACGATTGGATCTTGTTGAATAAGATCGCTTCTATAAAAAAACCAGTAATAATATCTACTGGCGGCGCAAATGACAAGCAAATAGATGATGTCGTAAAATTTTTCACAAATAGAAACATCCCAATAGCCGTTAACCATTGCGTTTCCAAGTATCCAAGTTCAGACGACGAACTTGAGCTTAATCAAATAAATTATTTAAAAAACAAATATCCAAATTTAGTAATTGGTTTATCCACGCACGAATTCAACGACTGGCACTCTTCAATGCTTATTTCTTACGCTAAAGGAGCAAGAACTTGGGAGAGGCATATTGATATTCCATACCCATCAAATCATGAGCAAAAAGAAGTGTCTTCGTACTGCTCTTTACCCCATCAGATTGACGAATGGTTTAAAGCTTTCAACAAAGCTGTTTCAATGTGTGGCAACTCACTAGAAAACAGAAGAGTCATCGAAGATAAAGAATCTGCTTATTTGGAGGGTCTTTATAGAGGATTGTATTTAAAGCAAGATTTGAAAAAAGGATCTAAAATTTTAATTAGCAATCTTTATAGCGCTATTCCATATCAAAAAGATATTGGGCATATGTCTTCTAGAGATTATTTTGATGGAGAATTTACTCTTAATAAGAATCTTAAGAAAGACAGCCCGTTAACTAAAAACGATATCCTATAATGAAATTATCTGATGTAGTTATAAAATTCCTTGAGGATAAAGGAATAAATACCGCATTCACTGTTTCTGGCGGAGGATGCATTCATCTTATTGATTCTCTCAGAAAGTCAAGCCTATCGACCTTCTGTGTTCATCACGAACAATCTGCGCTAATGGCAAGCGAAGGTTATTTTAGAATGAACAACAAGATGTCCGCCAATATAGTCACCACAGGCCCCGGCGGAACAAACACAATAACCGGATTGCTTGGCCTTTGGCTAGACAGTATTCCATCTATAATAATCTCAGGGCAAGTTCAAAAAAGCCAGCTTTCTAGAGGAACAGGTTGCAGACAAATTGGAGATCAAGAATTTGATATCATAAGCGTTGTCAAACCAATGGTTAAATACGCAGTTATGATTGAAGACCCATTGTCTATATTAAACGAGCTTAACAAAGCCTATTCTCTAGCCATGTCTGGACGCCTCGGACCAGTTTGGATAGATATCCCACTTGATATTCAGGGTTGTGATGTCGACATAGAAAAATGCTATAAAGATTTTATCAGCCCAGAGATTAAAAAAGCAAAGGATGATCAACTATTAGAATTAATAAATCTTCTAAATAATTCTAAGAAGCCGCTAATTGTAGCTGGAAATGGAGTCAGACTTTCTGATTCTTACCCAGAGTTAGATTCGTTCTTAAAGAAAAACAGAATCCCAATCGTTACTGGTCCGCATTCTGGAGTTGATGTTGTCGATAACTCTTATGAATTTTACTGTGGCAGGATTGGAATACTTGGGCAGTTGACTTCAAATCAAATTGTTCAAGAGGCTGACCTTATTGTCTGCTTGGGGACGAGAATGCCTTTCAAGATGACTGGCTATAATATAGCTGAGTTTTCTCCCAAATCTAAAAAAGTAATTATTGATATTGATGAATTTGAAATTAAAAAACATAAATTTAATATCAATCTATCAATAGTTGCTGATCTGAAAGACTCTTTGATCCGTTTGAATGATTTAAATATAAACGGTAATTACTCCAAATGGCAAAAAACAGTAAAGACAATAAGAAAGAATCAAAAGAACTTTCATCCAAAACATAAAAATTTAAAAAATTACGCAAGTTTTTATTATTTAATTAGTAAAGCCCCTAATTTATTTAAGGAAACTCCAATTGTGACTAGTAACGGAACAGCCCACGTTATTACTTTACAAACTTACAAGCTCAATAAAAATCAAAGACTATTCACAAATGTAGGATGCGCAAGCATGGGTTATGGTTTGCCGGCAGCAATTGGAGCTTGTATCTCAAACGATAGGAAGCCTGTAATTTGCGTTGAAGGAGACGGAAGCATCATGATGAATTTGCAGGAGCTTCAAACACTGAAGGCATACAATCTTCCTGTAAAAATTATACTTATAAATAACGATGGATATCTTTCTATAAAGTTATCTCAAGAGTCTTTTTTTAAAGGCGAAGAGTTCGCAAGCGGACCAGCAAATGGCGTTACAGTTCCTGAATTTAAAAAGATAGCCAAGGCTTTTGGAATACCATATTTGTCTATCTCTAAGAATAGTCAAATAAACAATAATCTTAGAAAGATGATGAATCTTTCTGGTCCAGTATTCCTAGAAGTATTCACCCATCCAAAAGAGCGCCATGAGCCAAAGGTGACTCACAAGGGAATAGACGCCAACGGAAAGATTATTCCCGGCACTTTGACTGATATGTTTATTTCTGATTCGTTTTGATATGAATGTATTTATTACTGGATCTAATGGTGTAATTGGTAAATCCATTAAATCAACTCTAGAATCTGAAGGGGTTAATGTAATATCTTACTCTTCTAAAGAGATGGACTTGTCTTCATATTTTAACGTTTCTAATATTCCTGTTTTAGATGGATTCATTCACGCTGCCGGCATAAACTTATTAAACCCTCATGATTCTTTAAATGATTCTGATCTATTAAAAATATTTAATGTTAATGTTTTTAGTTTTGTAAATCTATGTTCTAGACTTGAATTTAATAGTGGAGCAAACATTATAGCTATTGGATCTTTCTATTCTGAGAGCGTTAAAGAGAATAGAATACAATACTCTATGTCCAAACATGCTTTGCTTGCAGCGGTAAAAACCATAGCGCTTGAAAAAGCCAAAAATCTTATTAAAGTAAATCTTGTTTCTCCAGGATTTGTTGACACTGCTTTGACTAGAAAAAACAACTCAGAATCAAGAATAAAAGACTTACAATCAAATATTCCTCTAGGACTTACAGAACCAATCCATATAGCCAATATGTGCTCTTATTTAATAAATAAAAATCATGGAATTACTGGCCAAAACATGCTAATAGATTCTGGGTACTCGTTAAAACACCTATGAATCATTCTTTTTCAATCAACAATAAAACCTTCCAATGCTCTGATGAGGAGCTCGACAACCTGCAAATAAACTCTCATCCAAGACCATATTCTGTTCACTTCACTTCTTTCAAAAAACAATTCCCAGAAAAAAGCGTTGTTCTTATAGACGAGAAGGTAAAGTCGTTATACAATATCAATCATCCATATTTAATTTCTGTAGAATCCATAGAAGACAATAAAAATATAAAAACGGTTTTAAATGTATGCGATAAGTTGATGGATTTTAAATTTGATAAGTCTTGGACTTTGTACGCAATAGGTGGCGGTATTATTCAAGACATTGCAGCATTTACTTCTAAGATTTTTAAAAGAGGAATTGATTGGGTATTCGTGCCAACCACTCTTTTGTCTCAATGCGATAGTTGCATCGGCGGAAAGACCGCTCTTAATTTCAATGAATATAAAAATCAACTAGCTTTATATTCTGCCCCGAAGAGCGTAATTATAGATATTGATTTCCTAAAGAGCCTATCTCGCCAAGATATCATTTCAGGATATGGAGAGATTGTTAAGCTGTTCTTGATAGGTGGAGAATACTATGTAGAAAATCTTAATGCTTTTTCTTTGAGGCAAGCTATTTTTCATTCTTTAGTAATTAAAAAAGCTGTTGTAGAAGCTGATGAATTTGAAAATCTAGAAAGAAAATCATTAAATTATGGACATTCTTTTGGTCATGCCATAGAAGCCGCTACAAATTACGCCATACCTCACGGAGAAGCTGTGCTTCTAGGAATAGAAATTATCAATAAACTATTCAGCAATTCTAATGAAATATCAAGACTCGTTGGTGAGCTTACTAGTTTAAAGAAAATAAAAAACTTAGACTCTTCCAAATTAATAACTAGCCTAAAAACAGATAAAAAAATATCAAGCGGTCAAATATCTTTTGTTGTAGTAGATCCTCCCGGCAATACAACTTTTGTAGATTCTAAAATTGACGAAGATTTAGAGCGCGAAGTTCATGATATACTTGCTAATTGATTTTGGAGCTTCCTTTATCAAGGTGGCATCTTACGATTCTGTTTCTAAAAGCGTCAAGAATTTAGAAACCATAGACTCTCCATTTCAAAAAAAGCATCAACTTAAAGCACCTGAAATAGAAGAAATATTAAAATCTATTGTAGAAAGAAATTCCCCAATCGACAGAATACTTTGTTGTTCTATACTTGGAGGATCTTATCGTGGTCAATTATACTACTCTTGGAAGAATAACCCTTACAAAGAAAATCAATCTTGCGTCATTAGCGGATTATTTAAAGATAGCCCAAACTATCATGTCCATTCTCATTTTTCGGAAAACGGCTCAAAAGAAATAAAAATTCTAGGCCATATAAATGGCATATCTGTTTATAGCTGCCTAGGCGACACCAATTGCGTAATAGAATCTTTGCCTTTAAATGATCGAAATTTATGCATTAATATTGGCACAGGGTCTCAAGTTATATACTTGAATAACCAAGAAGTAAAAGTACATAAATTTATACCTGCTGGTAGAGCGCTCTTAACTTTTAAGAATTTCTTTGAGCCTCTTGGAGTTGACTTCTTTCGGTTATTAAATGAGACCTCTTTTGAGGATGTTATTAATTCTAGTTTGCAGATAGATATGAATGTTTTTAAACAAGCTCACGAATATAATGGAGGAGGCAGCATCCTAAAGATAAACGAGGGTGAGTTTTCTGCAAATAATTTAACTGGTTCGATATTGAAAAGCTTAGTTTTGCAATACAGAAAATACATAGCTCAATCTGGAAAACAAAAAATCCTGCTGACTGGAGGAATACCAAATAAAATAAAAATTCTTCCAGAGTTATTCCGGCGTTATTATCCATCTTCCGAAGTGACTAATCTTTCCAGCGACATTGAAGCAACTCATATCGGCATGGTAAAATATATAGATAAATATTTATGAGAATTTTAATTACAGGATCAAATGGTTATATAGCAAAAGCCTTAATTAAATCTTTAGGCGCAGATCATTCAATTGTTTGCCTATCTAGATCAGAAGCAGACATAACTTCTCTTTTTGAAGTCAATAATTTTTTTGATAAGCATGGGTTTTTTGATGTCGTAATACATACAGCAATAACTGGCGGCAGAAGAACAAAGCCTGAAGATGGCGATACCATAGATCAAAATATAAAAATGTACTACAATCTCCTTGAGAATAGTACCAGTTTTTCTAGATTTATTTCTTTCGGCTCAGGAGCTGAGCTTCTAGCTTTAAATACGTCATATGGAATAAGCAAAAGACTCATAGCCGATTCCATGAAGTACAAAGATAAATTTACTAACATTAGAATTTTTGGATGCTTTGACCATAACGAAGCCGACAATAGATTCATAAAAGGCAATATAATCCGTTACATAAAGAAAGAACCAATTCAAATATACGAAAATAAATTAATGGACTTCTTCTTCATGGAAGATTTAGTTTCTATTGTTAAATATTGTTTAGCTCAAGAAAATCCTCCCAAAGAAATAAACTGCTCTTATAAAGAAAAATATTCTTTGCATCAAATCGCTGAAATAATAAATAAACTGGGAAACCATAATGTGCTTATATCGTCAAATAATTCTTCTGGAAAAGATTACATTGGAGAATTTAATCTACCTATTCCATACCTTGGGTTAGAAAAAGGCATTCGCTTAGTTTACAATAAATTATATAAATCATGAATTCCAACAGCAATAAAAGATACGCTATAAGAAGATATCTATCTGGAGATGGTCTCGGAGCTAAAATGGGAAATTACGCAATCCTTTATGCCATTCATCTTGGATGTGGATTAATTCCGGCATATTTAAAAAACGAAAAAAGTGAAGCCTTCGATTTCTTCAATAAAGGTAAAGTTAACGTATTTCAAATAGAAGATGCGTTTCCAAAAATTAAAAACATATTTGAACCAATAGATAATTTTGAAGACCACAAGTGGTGCGAAGTAAATGCAGCTATGTCGCCAATTAAAATAATTATTGATATGATAGAATACAATAATGCTTTAGGGCGCTTTCCAAATTTAAATTTTCAATGGTTTCAAAGGTACACTCAATGGTATCCTTATAAAGATCAGGTCTTGGACCTTTTTGAATTTAATAATGATTTGCTAGAATTAGCCCGCTCAAATATACCTAAAACAAATAAAAAAATAGTAGGGGTATCATTCAGAAATGAATACAAAAAATTTAATAGCACTGGAGGCCACAGTAAATTAGGAATTGATTACTATCGTAAAGCTTTTAGTTTTTTCTCTAAAGAAGATTATTGCTTTCTTATATTTGCAGATTTTTTTGAACAATGCCCAGAAGTCTTAGATCAACTATCTAACGAATACGATATAATGTATACAAAAGAAAACATGTCTAGCGCAGAAGGCATGGCGACCCTTTCTCTTTGCGATAGCATTATTAATTCTAATAGTTCTTTTAGTTTTTGGGCTTCATTTTTAAATAAAAATATAAACAAAAAAATTATTTGTCCAAATTATTTTTTAGAACCCAACCACGCTGGATCAAATCTTTTAAACCACAAATGGTTTCCTCCTGAGTGGGTTGGATTAGATGAGGTGTAATTATGATATTTGAAGCATCAATGTTTTTTCAAGAGAACGATCTTCTTGAAATTAAATTAAACCAGCATTGGAATTTCGTAGATAAATTTATTATCGTCGAAGCAGGAGAAACTCACACCGGAGTAAAAAAAGATCTACTCTTCGATCACGAAAGATTTAAAAAGTATTCTGAAAAAATAATATACAGATCATTCGATTCTTTTGTTGATTTGTACGATATTTATCCAGATATAATTTCTAAAAAAATATACAAAACGATTCAAAAACAGCCATCTCTAGTTTTGAACGATTGGATGAGAGACAATCTTCAAGCGGAATATTTAACAGCAGTCTTAGTTGAGCAAAAACCAAAAGATTCTGATATTGTTCTTTTTACTTGCGCAGATGAAATATTAAACGAACACGCCTTCTCTGAGGCTGAGGAAACTTTTTCAGATAACAAAAAATACAATCTTTACTGTCATTTTGCAAAAAAACATATAACTACTTCTTATGATTACGCTCCTATATTTGGATTTGATTTAGATATGTATGTCTATAAATTAAATTTGTATAGCAAAAAAACCGCTGTTGCATGCATGACTTTATTTTCTAATTTAAATAAAATCAAACACACAGAACTCAGATACTACTCTCTCAGCACTCATTACCCAATAGAAGACGCTGGATGGCACTTCACATTCTTAGATGACACAAAAGGAGAAAAAACTTTGAAAAAATACAAAAGCTGGGCTCACTCAAGAGATGGCGGCCATGAAGTTTCTTACTTTGATATTAAGACTCCGCTAGAAGCCGAGAAAAGAGTCCTTTCTGATTACAATACTCAGATAGTAGAGATATCTTCAAAGACTCATCCAAGATGGCTTATTGACAACATCTCTAAATATTCTAGTTACATTTATTCCGCTTGATTATAATTAGTATGAAAAACATTCTAATCACTGGCATTCTTGGGCAGGACGGAGCTAACATGGCTGAATATTTGCTAAAGAACACTGATTATTTTATTTATGGCATGATGCGCAGAAGCTCTAATCCAAATTTTATTAATTGCAATTCCTTCTCCACTAATGAAAGATTTAAATTTGTGTATGGAGATTTGTCTGATAGCGTGTCAATTGACTCTTTAGTTAAAGAAATTCAACCAGATTATTTTATTAATTTTGGAGCGCAAAGCTTTGTTGGCTGTAGCTGGGAAATGCCTCTGCAAACATTTGAGGTTAACTCTAATGGAGTCCTGCGGTGCTTAGAGGCTATAAGAAAACTAAAGCCAAATTGCAGATTCTACTCTGCTGGATCTAGCGAAGAATTCGGAGATGTTGAATATTTTCCTCAAGACATAAAACACCCAATAAAACCAAGAAGTCCATATGGCGCATCAAAAGCTTCAGCTAGACACATTGTTAAGGTCTATAGAGAGTCTTATCGTTTATACGCTGTTCATGGTATTTTATTTAATCATGAAGGCACAAAGAGAGGCGAAGAATTTGTAACTCGCAAAATCACCAAAGGCGCGGCAAGGATTAAAAAAGCTATAGACAACAATCAAGTATTCAACCCAATTGAATTAGGTAATGTAGATTCTAAAAGGGACTGGTCTGATTCTGAAGACTTTGTTGATGGCGTATGGAAAATGCTAAATCAAGAAAAGCCGAAAGACTACGTTCTTTCTAGCGACGAGACTCATTCTATTAGAGAGTTTATTGAGAAGGCATTTAAGATTGCCGGAATTGAAGGGGCTTGGCACGGGCAAGGATTGTCTGAAGAGTACAGTGTCACGACCGAATACGCTTTGAAAAACGAACCCACCTCGTCTGTTTTAATTAAAATAAATCCTAAATTTTATAGACCGGCAGAAGTTGAGCTTCTCCTCGGAAATTCTGAGCCAGCGAGAGAAGAGCTTAAATGGTCGCCAAAAATCTCGTTTAACGCTCTCGTCGAAAAAATGGTCAAAAACGACATTCAGCTCTTGACTGGAGCCTGAAGCCCGTCCATACTGGGAGGTGCCTCCAGGTCTAAGAAAACCTAGAAAATTAAGTAATCACCAATTATTAATTATGGCTTTTTTAAACGAGCCAAGTAAATGCAATTGGCCAAATGAAATGCGCGTTGCTAGCAAATTAATTAAACAATATGATTTTGATTTCTTGATGAGCCTCAAAGGCAGAACTAAGCTTATCTCTCTTACTTGGTTTCTTGGAGACAATGGAAAAGAGTTTCTTAATAATATCAGGAAATATCAGTCTCTTTCTTTTGAAAAACAGAAGATTGAACTAGAAGATAAACCAGTAGCCCCTCCCACGAAAGTTGTAAAAAAACCAAAATCTCTCAAAGAGTTTTTAAATTTATTCAATAAATAATATGGCAAGACAAAAGAAAGAAATCGTAGAATCAGAAGAGCCACAGTCAAACGACAAACTCAGGGTTCTGGATAACATATTAAAATCTAATAAAGATCACCATTATGCTTATGATAACAATATTGATTATGTTGTAAGCAGCGGAAGTTTAACTCTAGATATCGAAATGGGAGGAGGAATTCATCCTGGAATAATTCGATCATCAGGCATTACGGAAGGAGGAAAAACAAGCAACGCTTTGTGTTTTGCTCGTAACTTCCAGATTCTACACCCTGAAAAAGGCTGTATTATTTACATTAAATCAGAAGGGCGACTTAGCGAAAGCATGATTAATCGATCTGGGGTGAACACAGATCCCAACAAGTGGCGAGTAATTCCCACTAATGATTACGAGTTCGTTACTGATACAATGCGAGAGCTTATTAAAAACAATGATGATGGAAATATTTATTTCTTCATGATTGATAGCTTAGACGCTCTGGTTCCAAGAAATGATTTGGCCAAATCAGCCACTGAAGCTAATAAAACTGCTGGAGCAGCTTTGCTTACTTCTGATCTACTCAGAAAGATGGCAGCGGCTTTTTCTTCAAGAGGTCACATCTGCTTCCTTATTTCTCAAGTAAGATCTTCCATCAAGATCAATCCTTACGAAAAGGGCGACCCAAAGGTTACTAACGCCAGCGGCGGAAACGCTGCTTTGCATTACTCAGATTGGATTTTAGAGTTCCAACAGCGATGGAATAAAGATTCTATTTATGCTGGAACTAAGGGCGAGGGCAATCCAGTAGGCCATTGGTGCAAGATTATATTTAAAAAGACTCCAAACGAGAAGTCCGGAAGAGAAGTCCGATACCCAATTAAATACGGCAGAACAAATGGCTCAAGCGTTTGGATTGAGTATGAAATTGTTGACCAGCTTCTAGCTTGGGAATTTGCTCACGCTAAAGGAGCTTGGATAACCATAACCGACGATCTAGTTAAGGAGCTTGCTGATAATAATCTTGATCTTCCCAAGCAGCACCAAGGAGAGGCAAATCTAAAGAACTTCTTAGAAGAACATCCCGATATTACTAAGTATTTGTTTGATAAGTTCATTAGCGTTTTGAAGAGATGAAGCTTTTTAATGTATATGGTAAAGTTGTAAGCAAGAATGTTTCCGAATACTTAATTGATTGGGAAGCTAATTCTCGCTCTAAAATACAATTTAAAACCAAGCAATTCCTAAAGGATTATTGGAAAAACCATATAGTCTACGAAGAGTTTCCCGTCTTCGGCTCTCGATTAAAAGTTGACATAATCAACGCAACGCGCAAGATAGCTGTGGAAGTTCACGGTCCACAGCATTCCTCTTACAATAAATTTTTTCATAATGATTCAAGATTGAATTATTTAAAATCTATCAAAAGAGATGTCGCAAAAGAAAATTGGTTGGTTTTAAATAAATTTATTTTGATTGAAGTATATCACGACGAAGTAGACTCTCTAACCGAAAACTTCTTTAAAGAAAAGCATAACATAAGCCTCTAATGTCAATTTACTCTTTACAACTAGAAAAGTATCTACTGTCTGCGTTAATAAAGCACCAAGACGCTTTCGCAGATATAGAAAGTTTCATTACCGAAAACGATTTCGTCAATGATGTTCATTATACTATTTTTTGCGTATATAAGGATACCTACAACAAGGGCGAAACTATTGATAAAGTTCTAATAGCTCAAAAAGCCAAAAATCTAGGCATCACATTTAAAGATCAATCTGTTGATATATTTAATTATGTTAATAGTATTTGTCTTATACCAACTACTAAAAGCGGCTTAATAGATTCTGCTAAAGAACTTCTTAAGTTTAGAGTAAGAAGAGAAATCGAAGAGACTGGGGAAGAAATAAAAAAATTCGCCCACTCTTGCGCAGACAAAGATCTTGAAGAGATCATTAGTGAAAGCGATCAGATTTATAATAAAAACATATCGCCATACACTCACAATAGCAACAAGCCCGAAGACATCACCTCAAATACAATTGAAATAATTGAAGAGCGAGGCAATAACCCAATTAAGGAAACCGGATTAGAAACCCCGTATCCCAATTTTAATAGATTGTACGGCGGCATAAGACCCGGAAATCTATATGCTTGGGTTAGTCGCCCCAAGCACGGTAAGTCTACAATCTTAAACGATTTGGCAATCAAGACAACCTCAATTAATCCTGGTTGCAAAGCTCTTGTTTTAGATACGGAAATGTCTACTTTAGACATGAAGTTCCGAATAGCTTCTTCTATAACTCAAATTCCAGTCTGGTATCTAGAAACTGGCAATTGGAAAAAGAGCCCAAACTTATATAAACTCTTCCAAGAAAACAAGAGCGAAATCTTAAAGATTCAAAATCAAGTAGATCATATTCAAGTCTCTGGAAAACCAATTCATGAAGTTGTTTCTATTATTAAAAGATGGTACTTTTCAAAAGTAGGTCGAGGCAATCCGTGTGTTGTTATTTACGATTACATTAAGTTAACTGGAGAATCAGACAAAAACAAACAAGAGTACCAACTAATTGGAGACAAGGTCAATTCTTTGAAGGAGCTTTGCTCTGAGCTTAATATTCCCATTCTAACAGCTTGTCAGTTAAATCGTAGCGCAGAAAATGGAGTCGATGATAGCAGTGCGATTTCTCAATCTGATCGCTTGCAATGGTTCGCTTCGTTCGTTGGCATCTTTCGCCGGAAAACTGTTGAAGAGATAGCTAGTGACGGTGAAGAATTCGGTTCTCATAAACTTATTCCTCTCGCAACAAGATTTCAAGGAAAAGACTCTGCTGGTCATCACGACTTGGTAAGAATTAAAGAAGGTAAGAAAATAAAATACGCCGCAAATTATGTAAGCTTTGACATTCAAAACTTCAATGTGCAAGAGAAGGGAACTCTAGAAGACATTGTTTCGGCTAGAGCTTTGAGGCCCGAGTTAGACGATTCAGGAGATGGTGAAATTTTATGAACGACTGCGAATCTGTTAGAAGGATTCTTCAAGACATAGGATACGTATTAACGGACAATGGTAGAGAATTTAGAACTAAACCTCTCTATAGAGATTCCGATAACGATAGCGTACTAAGAATATGGAAGAACTCCGGACAATGGGTAGACTTTAAAGAGAACAAAAGCGGCTCTTTAGAAGAGCTGATTCGACTTACTTTAAAGTTAAAGTCTATAGAAGAAGCTAAGCAATGGATAGACTCTAAAGGGATTTCAATAAATAATGAAGAAATTGAAAAGCCTAGAGCTATAACAAAGCAAATTCAATATTTTGAAAAGTCTTTGCTTCTTAAACTCAGCAAGAACGATGAGTATTGGAATAACAGAGGGATCTCTTCTTCTACTTTATCTCAATTTAATGGTGGAGTTGCTTCTACCGGCAAGATGTATAATAGATATACCTTTCCAGTTTTTGACAATAAAGATAATATCATAGGGTTTTCCGGAAGAGATATCGCTCCATTTTCTTTAGAAGGTCGCCCAAAATGGAAACATATTGGAGATAAGAAAGAATGGGTTTACCCTCTCAAAGTTAATCTCGAAGATATCAAAAAATGCAAAAAAGTTATTCTATTAGAAAGCATTGGCGACATGCTGGCTCTTAGAGAGAATGGCATAAATAATTCCATCGTTACATTTGGCCTCAATATATCTCCTAAGATAATCTATAGTTTAATAGCCCTAAATCCTGACAAAATAATTATTGCTTTCAACAACGATTCTGACAATAATGGGGCAGGCAACGAAGCAGCAGTATCGGTAAAAAACAAACTCCTCAATTACTTTGATCGTAATCAAATCTCCATTAACCTCCCAACCGAAGCTAAAGACTTTGGAGATTTAAATTTATTTGATAAGAGTAAGATTCAGGAGTGGCACAAAACAATATGAGCACCATAAAAGAAAAAGTAAAGCTTAGCGCAAGCAAAATTAAGACTATTGAAAGCTGCAGTTGGCTATACTACTCTAAATACATACTTAAGTATCCTGATATTTCTAATTCTGGAGCCTCTAGAGGTACTATCTGTCATTTAATTTTTGAGCTTCTTCTTACCGATAGGCATAAAAAGTATTTTGAAGACCTATGCTCAGGAAAAGCTGGAGTAATAAAAAACCCAGCAATCCACAAACTCATCTTAAAGAACGCTAAAAAACTAAAAGTCAATGATGAAGAAAATCTAGATTTAATTTACAACATGATTCAGACCGGCTTGCAAAGCGATTTCTTTTGCCAAGGAGCGCTTCTAGTCGAAGCTGAGTCTGAGTTTAAACTAGAGGAAGATAATTACATCATCAATGGCTTTATAGATAAGCTTGCCAAATTTGATGGCGATAATTATAAGATTTACGACTACAAATCCAGCAAGGGAAAATTCTCTAAACAAGAGATTGATTTTAATCTTCAAAATTTAATGTATTCTTTGGCTGTCTTTAAGACTAAAGGACACATTCCTGATGTTATCTTTATATTTTTAAAGTTTAAAAAGCAACCTATTCAAGAGGCCCCCAAGCCCACTGAAGAGCAATTGAATGGATTTAAAGAGTATTTATCTTATGTTGCTGGATATATTACTGAATTTGACGAAAAGAAATCTGTTGGAAATCTAGCCGCTAATTCTCCAAGTAAAAAATGGATGTGCGGAAGCGATGTCCAAGGCAAATGGATTTGCCCATCCAGACTTGCTGCTTCCTATTACGTAGGAACAGATGTTAATGATAAATTTATTCGTTCTTCGCTTAAAAGAGAAGACCTTTTAAATGACCCAAAGGTATCTCTCATTAATAAAACAGAATATAAAGGCTGCCCTTACTGGAGAAAAGTCGACCCAACTTTTTGATTGACTTCCTGTTCGGAGCGACCATGCTGACGCATGGAGTATTCGGCTGTGCCGCTTTTCAAATCCCATTATAGTCTTGGCAAGTCTATCCTAACGCTTGCCAAGGCTGGCTCAAGCGAGCTTGACGAGCCGAGTTCGATAATAGATATAGCAAAAAAGTTAAATCTAGAAAACTTATACCTAGTAGACGATTCTATTTCTGGCTTTCTAGAAGCTTACAAATCTTGCGAAGATGCTAAATTGAATTTAAGATTCGGTCTTCGTTTAACTGTATGCGATGATATAGATAACAAGACAGCCGAGTCAAGAGATAAAGAGCATAAGGTTATAATTTTTATAACTAACAATGACGGATATTACGATCTAATTAAAATATCCACTTTTGCAAGCATTAATGGTTTTTATTACTACCCAAGAATAGATTGCAAGAACTTAAGTAGGCTATGGAAAAAGAGCAATTTATCGCTTTGTGTCCCATTCTACGATTCTTATGTTTTTAAGAATAATTTAACTTATAGCATATGCGTTCCTGATTTTAGTTTTTGCACTCCTACTTATTTTGTAGAGGATAACAATTTACCATTTGATGAAATTCTTAAATCTAAAGTTAAAGAAATCACCTCGAATGGACTTCCGGCGGTCAGATCGCAGTCTATCTATTATGAGAACAAAGAAGATTTCTTGGCTTACCTTACCTTCCGATGCATCTCGGAAAGAACAACTTTAAATAAACCTAATTTAGATCACTGCTCTTCAAACGAATTCAGCGCCGAATCATTCAAGGAAAAATATGGAAAATGAACTATTGAGGTTTGATAAGACTAAAAAAATAGTCTTTATAGACTGCGAGACTTTAAATCTTTGCTTAAATTTTTGTCAAAATCTTCCTTGGCAGGTAGCTATGTTGTATACTATCGGTGGCAAGAAAATAGATGAGCGAGATTTATTGATTAAATGGGATACTAATCTTAAAATATCTGAAGATGCAAGACGAATCACAAGATACCCAGAAGAACTCATTAGAACAACTGGCAAGAAATTTGATGATGTTTTTGGTACTATTAGTGATTGGCTTGATCGTAGCGACTATATTGTTGGTCATAATATTCTTGGATTCGACGTTTATCTGATCAAGGAAATGTATCTTCTTAAAAATAGAAACATTAAACATCTAGTAAATAAATTTATAGACACCAACTGCTTGGCTAAAGGAATCAAGTATGGAATTCCAAAAATGCCAAAAGAATCTTTGATTGAATATCAATATAAGCTTTTGCACACTTACCGAAAAGGAATTAAAACCAACCTCACTGCTCTTGGTAAAGACTACACTATAGATCACGATTACGAAAATCTGCATAATGCTATCGTAGATTTGGATCTTAACCTCAAGGTTTGGAACAAAATTAAATTTCAAGCAGAAATATGAAAGACTTCGATTCGCAATTTTCAAATATGAAGCTGCCATTGTATGGCGTAAGGCTTCCCGAATTCAATATTGAGAGCCGCCTTAAGAAGCAGTATGGCCTTAAAGAGGAATCTTCCAATTATGATTTCTTGATGCAAGTATGTAGGTCTAATTTTAAAAAGCTAAATATAGCCAAAGAAGATTTTCCTAAATATTCAGAGAGAGTAAAATATGAACTTGAGACCATTAAAGAACTTGGATTTCTTGACTATATTCTTCTGGTTTGGACTGTTATTAACTACTGTAACGAAAATTCCATACCTCTCGGCCTTGGGCGCGGTTCTGCTGCTGGTAGTCTTATTCTTTATTTGTTGGGGGTCACCAAGGTAGATCCGATTAAATATGAACTATTCTTTGAGCGTTTCATTTCTAAGATCCGAGCCAAGAAGCAAGTAGTAGATGGCATTACATATCTTGATGGATCCCTGATGTGCGACGTGGATATAGATATATGCTATTATAATCGCCCAAAGGTGATTAAATTCTTGGAGCAGTTATTTGCTGGCAGAACCTCTAAGATTTTAACCCTAACAACTCTAAGCGGTAAATTGCTTATTAAAGAGTGCGGAAAGATCATTGACGAGAAGCCAGAGACCGAAATGAATGAAGTTAGCTCTTTGATTCCAAAGACTTTCGGTCAAGTTATGGATCTTAAACAGGCTTATAGCGAGGTTGAGCAACTCAAGAAATGGTGCGACGATAATCCAAGATCTTACAAAACTGCTTTAAAACTTAGAAGCCTAATCAAGAATAAGAGCGTTCATGCCTCTGGAATGATGCTTTCATACTATCCGATAGAACAAAGCTGCCCTACTGAACTTACCTCAGACAAAGAACAGGTCTCTAGCTACGACATGAATTGGGCTTCTATATCTAATGTCAAATTAGATCTTCTTGGATTGAGAAGCGTGTCTATTGTTGATCGCGTTTGCAATCTAGTTGGGATTAAAGTCGATGACCTTAATTTTAACGATCCATTTATTTATCAACAGCTTCAAGACTTTAAAACTCCTCATGGATGTTTTCAAATTGAAGCAGAGACCAACTTCAAAGTTTGCAAAAAAGTAAAGCCAAGGAACCTTGAAGAACTAAGCGGCGTTCTAGCTCTTGCTCGGCCCGGAGCTTTGGAGTTCGTAGATCAATACGCTAATTTCACAACTAACAATCAATACGAAGGTATCCATGAGTTCTTTGATTCCGTACTAAGCGGTAGTGGCGGCGTAGCATTGTATCAGGAGCAGTTGATGAAAATGTCCAATAAGATTGGATTTACTCTTGATGAAGCAGAAGTGTTACGCCGAATCGTTGGCAAAAAGAAGGTGGAAGAAGTCAAAAAATGGCAAGAAAAGATCTCTGAAAAAATTAAAGAAAACAATCTAGCCCCAGAAATCGGAGATATCCTTTGGCGCATTCTTGAAAATTCAGCCAATTATTCGTTTAATAAATCGCACTCCATGAGCTATGCAGCTCTGGCGGCTTGTACTGTTTATCTTAAATTTAAGTATCCTCAGCATTTTTTCTTAGCTTTGTTAGAGATGACAAAGCATGAACCGGCTCCTCTAGAAGAAATATCTAAGATCCAGAAAGAGCTTCGGCACTTTGGAATAACTTTACTTGGACCTCATATATTAAAATCTGATACTGATTTTTCTATTCAAGGAAATGATATTAGATTTGGATTATCTTCTATTAAAGGCATCTCTGAAAAGACAATGCACAAACTGAAAAATTTCAAATCAGATCAATCTAATAAATTCGAAGTGTTTCAGGCAGCAAAGGAAGTTGGAGTTTCTATTGGCGTTTTATCTGCTTTGATTCAAGCTGGAGCTTTAGATGGCTTTTCTTCTTCCAGAAGCCGAGTTGTTCTTGAAGCTCAGCTTTGGAACCTTCTTACGGACAAAGAGAAAGTCTTAAGCATGGAGCACGGCCCAGACCAAGACTACGATCTTCTCAAGACTATCAAAAAACTGTCAGAGACAAAGAACGAGAACAGCAAGCTTCTCATTAAAGAGACTCGTCTAGAAACGATCAAAAAGAAATACGATCCTTATTTAAAGATATATCAGCAAAATAATAAATCGGAAAGTTTTGCTAATTGGTATTATGAAAACAAATTACTTGGCTATAGTTACGACAAGTCTTTGAATGCTATCTTTTCTTTAAAGATGCCAAATCTAATATCCACTGCTCAAGCTATGGATTCTTCTGAAAACCAGATGGTTTACATAGTTGGCAAAGTTGACGATGCTTCTGAATGGACATCTAAAAATGAGAAGAAAACCAAAGTATTTAAAATGATAGTTTCTGACGAATTTGGAACCATTCCAGTTTTGACTTTCAACGATAAGATTGATTTCAATAAGTCATCAAACAGCGATAGACTACCTGAAAAAGACGATATCGTTATCGTTAAAGGTGTAAAAAAGAAAGACTGCCTTTTTGGCGACACCATTGGGATTCAGACCTTAAAAATTTACACAAAGCTATCCGAATTAAAAGAAAAAAATCTTGACAATCAAGAGTAAAGAGTCAATCATATAACGTATGCTTCAATTCTACAAACCAAATTCCAAGAACACCGGCTGTGGTTGCTCCTTCAAATATTCTGCAAAGGACGACTGTATTTTCGTAAATATGATCAAACAAGCTAGTTGGGACGAGCAGGCAAAGCGTGGATCTTTCGCTGGCAACTCTCAAAACCCAAAGGCTTCGTGCTCGATAAAGCTTAGCCTTACGGAAGCTGCTGATATTATCTCTGCTGTTCGTCGCAATGGAGAGATCTCTGCGTTTCACGACTCCGCTAAGCAAGTAACTAGAATCAAGTTCTCACCTTATGTCCGCCCAACTAAGGATGATCCAAGTAAGACGGCTCAAGTAGGATATTCTTTCTCAGTGTCTAAGGAGAGTAAGGAAAACGCTCAAGACAAGACTTCTTTCTTGATAGGATTCACTTTCGGAGAAGGTACTCGCCTTGAGTCATTCTTCTGCTTTGCTCTTGCGAAAAGTTTTGAAAAGGCTTCGCTTGATCAAGATAATAGATCAGCCGCTATTCCTCAAGCAGCCACCCCCAAAAAGGAGGAGGCTCCTAAGCAGGAATCGTCGGATGAAGATCTATGGTGAGAAAAAAGAAATTAGTATTTCACAGCGACTTTGCATTGTCTAAGACTGGCTTTGGTAGAAATACCAAGGCCATTCTTTCTTATTTGTTCAATACTGGAAAATATGATATTGTATCTATCGCTGGCGGGATATCAAAAGCTCATCCGGAATTAGAAAGAACTCCTTGGAAAAGCCTTGGCGTTGTTCCTGTATCTGGCCAAGAACAAATTGATTGCAATAGCTCTCCAGATAAAACTCGCCTTTACGCTTATGGAGCTTATGAAGTAGACAAGGTAATTAAAGAAGAAAAACCAGATGTTTATATCACTGCTCAAGATTTTTGGGGAGTAGATTTTGTAATTTCTAAGCCTTGGTTTAATAATATAACTTCAGCTATTTGGACCACTCTTGATTCATTACCTTTATTGCCATCAGCAGTTAAAGAAGCTCCAAATGTCAAAAATTATTGGGTATGGTCTAATTTCGCGGAGAAAGGAATGCATGAGCTTGGGCATACTCATGTAAAAACAGTTCATGGATGCATTGAGGTTTCAGATTTTAAACCATTGCCACCAGAGGAAAAAGAATCTTTAAGGCAAAAAAATAACATATCTAATGATGAGTTTATTATCGGATTTGTATTTAGAAATCAACTAAGAAAATCTGTTCCTAATTTGCTTCAGGGATTTAAAATCTTTAAAGACAAGAATCCAAAAATAAAAGCCAAACTGCTCTTGCACACTCATTGGCAAGAGGGATGGAATATTTTAAAACTCTGCAAAGAATCTGAAGTAGACAATTCTGATATTCTTACCACTTATGTTTGCAAAGCTTGCAGAGGATATGAAATAAAAAATTTCGCTGGGCCTGAATTAAATTGCTCTTATTGCAAAACTAATAGTTCTAGCGTCACTACTGGAGTTTCTTATGGCGTAAATGAAAAACAATTAAATGAAATCTACAATTGTATGGATGTTTATTGTCATCCATTCACAAGTGGTGGCCAAGAAATTCCTATTCAAGAAGCTAAACTGGCAGGATTAATTACTTTAGTTACTAATTATAGCTGTGGCGCTGAAATGTGCTGCCCAGAAGCTCATTCGTATGCGTTAGATTGGAGCGAGTATAGAGAGTTCGGCACAGAATTTATCAAAGCCTCTACTAACCCTCAATCAATATCTGAAAAACTACAGATAGTTTACGATATGCCTTTAGACCAGAGGGATAAAATTGGAAGGCTAGCAAGAAAATGGGCAATAGATAATTTTTCTACAGAAAGCATTGGTGGTAAAATTGAGAAATTCATTGACTCTGCCCCGTTTGCTGAGTACAAAGATGAGCCGCCTCCACCCCCAACAGTAAATCCAGACGCCGAAATTCCAGACATTCAAGACAAGGTGCTATGGCTAAAAGCTCTTTACGATAAAATTTTAGGCAGAAAAACTAGCCATGATGACGAAGGCTTATTACATTGGGTCAATAAGCTAGAAAACGGCATGTCTAAACAAACAATTATATCTTTCTTTAGAACTACGGCAAAGCAAGAGTTGTCAAAATTCAAGCCTACGACTTTTGAAGATATTTTCGGAGAATCCAAAAAAGATGACAGAATATTAGTAGTTATAAATTCCGCTAAAGAAAACGTATTCTTAGCAACTAAAATTATAAGAGGAATTAAAAACAAATATTCAAATAAGCTAATTTTTGTATTCACAAATAAAGACGCCTCAGAAATCTTCTTGGGTAACAGTGATGTATCTGATATCTTAGTTCAGGGTAAAGAGTTTAGAAATCTTGAATTTTTAAAGGATAATTTCTATGAATGTTATTCTCTAGACGATTTTTCCCTTAATAATAATCATTCAGTTTTTCTCAAATGAATTTATTAAAATCCTTCTCAGCTACAACAGGCATAACTCCTGAAAAAGCGTACATCTACGACAAGTTTTTTCCGCTTGGCTTTTCAGATTATATTATTCTAAACACTCAGAATGAAGATGAAAATTCTAATTATGTTTTTTGGAATAGAACTATTCAATTGATAACTCCATTTATGGAGGCGAAAAATATCAAAATAATTCAATTCATAGAAGATAAAAAATTCCAATTCGATCATATTGTAATAGACAAAACAGTATCTTTAAATGAAAAAACTTATTTATTAAAACGAGCTAAATTTTTTTGCGGAAGCTCAAAGCTTTATTCTTTAATTTGCTCCGAGTATGGAGTAGATCAGTGTCTATTAAAATACGATTACTCTATAGATAATTGCCTAGCTTCAGAAGATCAAATCATTCATTCTGAAAAACCAAGAAAAGGTTTCTTAAATCCATTAGGAAACTATATCAATAATATTAGGCCAGAAGAAGTGGCGGCGTTTATATTGAAGAGAATGTTTCCCGGCTCAGAATTTAATTTTGATAACACTATTTGTATTGGTAAAGTATTTGCTATCCCTTCAATAGATCTTATTCCTGATTGCAATTTTAAAATACCTCAGACCCAAATCAATAACGAGATAATAGTTAGAATGGATAAGTTTTTCTCTGAAGAAAATTTATATGGCCAACTAAAGAACTCTTCTTGCTCTATTGTTACCAATAGATCTATCAATAAAGACATCCTTCTATCAATGAAGAAGAGAATAAAAAAACTCTTTTTTAAGGTCGAAAAAGATTCTGACTCTTCATTTTTGGCTACTTTAGACAGTTTAAATATTAATTATGATTTGATTACTAATCTCAGCTCTGAAGACTTGAGCCAAGAAAAAATCAAATATCTTCATTATAAAAAAATCAATAGACTTAATTTGCTGAACTTGAGTTTTCTAGACGGTCTAGATAAGTCTAAAGTCTACTACAAAACAAATAAAATAATAATTAAATCTGGTAAAACTTACGCAAGTAGATGGCATTTAAAACACGATATAGCTTCAAAAGATATCAGAAATACAGACTTTAGTTTGCCAGAGCAGCTAGACGATTCTTTTCGAGAAGAAGCTGATGGATTTTATTTCTTGACCAAAGAGCGATTCTGATGCATACTGCACACGATGAGTACTCCTCCAAAAATCCTTTCAAGGAATACGTTTGGTCTTCTAGAAAACCCTCCTATTCCATACGTCTTTAATGAAGACGGTTATGTTAATTGGCGTAAGATGATTCGCCCAGAGTTTCTTGTGCCAAATAAGCAGCGCACCCAAGAAACAGATATCACAAAGTTAGAAGACAAAGATTTGCTGATTCTCCTCGGCGGCATAAAAGAGCTTGCTCAAATCAGAGGATTCACATGCGTTTCTTACGATGTGCCAGAGGCTGGTCCAAATTACGTTATCGCAAGTTGTTATATAAACTGGATAGGAAATTACGAGACTTCAAACGAAGCGGTGTCTTTCCAATCTCTTGCAGACGCAACGCCAGACAACACCCAAAGCTTTGCGCGCAATTATTTGGCTGCGATAGCGGAAAACAGAGCTTTTGTAAGATGCGTTCGCAACTTCTTGAAAATCAACATTGTTAGTCAAGAAGAGATTGGCGCTAAATCTTTGCCAGAAGACCTTGGTGTTGAAAATCCGCTGTCTCCCACTGCTGCTTTAGCGAGCTTAATGAAGGAGAAAGGCATCTCGTTTGACGATGTAAAACGTCGCCTCGTCAAGGATAAGATTGACAAGGCCGATGAAATGACTTCTTTAGCCGAGATTCCAAAGCCTAAGATTTTTGAACTTATTGACAGGATTAAAAAGACTCCCGCAAAGTAATCACCATTTTCCTGATGGGCAGCTTTCAAAATCTAGCTTTACTTTAATAGTAACAAAGCACCCACACAGCTCGCATCTGCCGCTTTGCTTGCAAAGTTTCGGGCATTTATTGCAAATCGACAACCTCTTTTCCGCACTGTTCGGATCAGAGGTTATTTTTTCATTGTTTATTATTGCTGAAGCTGCTTTTTTAGACGAAGAGACTAAGCTATTTCTAATTTTTAATCCTTCCTTCATTAAATTAGAAAATGAAAGATCATTTTGATTCATATTTTAATTGTACTAGGATATAAGTGAGAATATTTAAAATCTAATGTTGTATTAGTAAAAGTTCCACAAGTTTCAGAGCAGAAAACTTGATATCCGTTTCTTATTCCATTTGGCAAAGCTAATGCTGACGCTGTTCCGCTCGGAGATTCCGATACTGTACCATACGAAAAGAATTTGAAATTTCTTGTTTCGCTTGATACGTCTACCGGAACATTTGTATTCGCAGGTATAGATCTTGGATAAGTGTCCCCAACCCCAAACACTCCATTGCAAGAAATGAACCCTACTCCATTTTCTTGGTACGGCTCGTAAGAAGAGCAGGAGTAGATCCTCTTCGTTTCTATAGCTAAGAATTTTTTATTGATACCCCTTATAAAATAGCTTTGCAAAGCTTTTTCCATCCAAGGATGGATCATTGGAGTAAAGCTAATAGAACTTGCATATTCACTTGATTTAATATAAACCCCCGGACCAGTAGTTATTCCTTGAGGCAAATCTTGTGTTTTCAAGTAAGATCTTCCAACTGATCTTATGGCCGAAGCGCCAATAGCAGAATTCACTGGTAAATAATAACTGTAATTTCCAGTAGTGGTGCTTTTAAATCCACTTGTACTAAAATTAATAATCTTATTTTTGTCTTCTTCAGTATCTTGTAAATAATAGTCAGAAGACCGTGTTTGAGAATCAATAGACCAAACCATAGGAAGGATTAACCTTACTTCATTAAGATTGTTTATTGCATCAACTAATCTATTGAAAAAGCTATTAGCTCTTGGCAGCATATTTGGAAGAGCTCCGTATGCTGGTGCTCCATCCGCTCTCGACTCAAGAGGGAGCAGAGTTAAGCTAGGAGGCGCTGCGGCAGTGTCGTATATTGAGACTGCAGGGCTCGCATCTGTATAAATGTCTAGATTGCTTAAAGAGAACGTTTGACCGTCCTTTACAGTAGATGTGAAATTTTCATTTAATACTGTAGCATCTGAGCCTTCTATTGCTGACGACGAGCTGTTTACAGAGCTTGAAACACTAGAGTCTTCTATTTCTGTAGCAGCGGCATCAGTATCTTCATTGTATATTGAAACATTTTCTGACGGATTATTGTGTTTGTCGACATATAGTTTAGAGATTTGATACCAAAACGGATCTAACTTAAGGATAGACGTTTCGTCTTCTGGGTTCAAATTTGTATTTATATATGTTGAAGCCGATCCAGAATTTTCATTTGTTTGTTCTGCTGCGTTCTGCTGCTGTATATTATTTCTTGTTAAATAATCTTGCAGTATCTTAGCCTCTTGATCGTCTAGCACCGCATTATTTGAGCCCACTTGACTTAGTGGTTTTCCTCCGTATAAAGAAGCCTTTAGCCTGCTAAAAGAATTATTAACTGGTTTTAAAAATTCAGGAATCTCAGTTCTTTTTGTTGATAAAATTTTATAAGAAGATTTTACTATTGGATTTAAATCGCTAAAAACTTGAATTCTTTTATCGTTTTCAGTTTTAAACATTGAATATCCATAACCAGGATCTATTATTTTAAGTCCAGATATTTTCCCATACTCATTCAATACAACTTCCGCCTTTGCAAGCTTACCATTTGAGTCTATGTTTGGGTTTGGAAGCTGAACTTTTGGAGCAATTAAAAACACCTCATCTGGCTTAACCGGCAAATCAATATAAGTTATTGTTCCTTCTCTAATTGGGTCTGTGTAAAAAGCTTTTGTTTCTGATGTTAATTTATATAAAACTTTTACAGTTTGAGTTACTATTGCCGAGCCTCCTTGATTATCAACATCCAAATAACTCATTCCTTCTATTTTATCAAATTCCCTGAATCCCCTATCTGGCAATCTAATTCCTCTTAACGCGTAATCTTCTAAATTAAAAGAAATTGTATTAGTTGAATAATCTCTTGAACTTGATCTTATAAACTCATCATAAACAAGATAACTCCATCTAGGAGGAAGCAGCAAATTATTAAAAGAATAATCAACCGATCTAAAAGGAGAATAGCAAGTGACGTTGTGTTTTTCTATTTTAATTTTAAGATTTGCATTTTTATTATCTAAATTAGAAATTTTATCAAATAGAGACAAGTAAGCCGGATTGATTGAACTTCTTGTAAGTGTTAAAACAAATTTATCTTCATCAATATTATAGTTATTCTTATTGCCTATTTTTAAAGGCGTAGCTGCTAAAATAGTTTGATATGCTGACCCATCATAGTATTGCACTGAAACTTGTAGATCAGTAGTTGCAATCCTAATTTCATCATTTAAAAAACTATAATCATAAAAATCTTCTATTATCTTCCAAAATAAAGTAACACTAGCATTCAATCCAGACTGGTCTTTAGTTATATTTATACACGGTAATATTTCCGATACGCAAGCTGGATAAACCAACCCTCTATAGTTATTAGAAGTAGAATTCTTTGAAGTGGCTTCGTAATAAAATCCAGTGAAGTATTCTCCATTGGCAAAAAGATTCGCAATAGCTTCCTGAGAAGAAGTTTTTCCTTTGAATTTTTCAAAATCTGAAAATAAATGTAAAAAAGAATTCTCGTAAACTCCGGATTCTGAGCCTTTGACATAGGTTGAGTTTTCTGATTGTTTGTAAGTTTCTGATATTTTTAATTTTACTTCATACCTCAAAGCTGCTGGTTGTTTTTGATTTATTGTTAAATCTGGAACAGTGCTGCTTGGATTTGCAGAGTTTTCCAAATCTAACGAATCAAAAAATAAAAACGTCTCTTTGCTAAAATAATCCCCAAGTCCAGTAGCTGTAGTTTTAACTAAAAAGAAAATAACAGACCCTATAGATGGAACATTAATTTTGATCTTGTTAAAAACAATAGAGTATCCAGAAACATCTTTATTGTTATCTATAATTTCATTTACTGACGCTGATCCTCTATCTAAAGTTATTGGCGTCCAGCTAGAAGCTATTTCGTTTTTATATAAAAGCTGAATAGAAGTTACAAGCTTAATGTCAAAATTTTCGACCTTATCTAAAGTAATTTTTCCTTTTACAACATTAAAAGTGTTGGCTTCTCTTTCTATAGAAAATCCAGATGCTGAATTATAAATAGCGCCAACTTTTGGGCTATTACTTTTGGAATTGTATATTATTTGAGGAGCGCAAGTTGTTTCAGTTCCTATTGAATTTGTAGCACTAATTGAAATTTTTGTAGAATACACTCTATCTAAGACTACTTTATATCCCGACTCAGATAATTCAGTAACATTGTAAACAGAAGGTGAACCTATATCATCGTATTTTTCATAAGTTAGATTTTTTTGTACCTTTTGGACTATTAGTTCAATTTTAATAGCATTTTTTACCTCCCAATAAACCATAATCTCACTTAAAGCAGAAGCCTCGCTAAGGTCTACATTTAAAAGCAATTTAACTATAGGATCAGAAGTTGATCCCTGATCGCTGCCATCTTGAGATATAGGAATTGTTCCTTGGGCTATTGGCATAATTAAATTTGATATAGAGGTATATAGTTTACATTTACAGTTATTTCATTTTCTGAAAAATCTGTATCTGCCGAAACGATGAGAGAATAAACGTGACTATTCACCCTAGAGAATGTTACACCATTTGCTAGAGTATTTATATCTGAAAATCCAGCTATTTCAAAAGTCAAAGAATTGGGATCAACTTGTATGTATTTATAGTAATCCGCAGGATTGATTACAGATCCACCTGTATTTTTTAATTGTAACTTAGCGTAAATTTTTTGACCTTTTTTTAATTTTTCCGCAAGAGTCGTAAGAGCTAGATCGTTATAAAACTTAACAACAGCAGGATCATCATTGTTTAGTCTTAATGGAAAAGTGTACGAAGAGCTTGTAAGCGTAGCTTTCATAATAGTTTCCACGCCAGAAGAAGCCGATAAGCTACTTGCCGTGACTCTTATAGTTATTGACGATGCTTCAGATACAGTTAAATAATCAACGGTTATTGTTTTGCTCTCTGCGCTTGTAGAGTAATCAGTTTTAGTAGACAGAGAATCTATAACCTTTCCACTTTGATTTATTATTTCATAAAGTATTTGCTCTGCTTGAGAGTATGAATATGAAAAAGTGACTGAAGCTGACGAAGCATCAGAAAATACAACCGAACCTATTGTTACGCTCGAAACAGTTGGTGTTGTTGTATAAGTCGTTTTAAAATAGAATGGAAATATAAACTCTGTTCCGTCTTTTAAAACTATTGTTACATTCGTTTTTCCTTTCTCGTCTAACGCAGCATACAGTTCATCTATAGTTAATATATAAAAATCTGAAGAAACCAACTCTACCGCATCGTAAGATCCTACTCTAATATATAAAGTGTCGCTAAAAGTATAATTAAGCCTAAATCTAAAATCAGTGGTTGTTGTTGAGGCTCTATAGTAATAATAACTTAAAGAATCTCCTTGAGAAAAATTATTTCCAGAAATTTCATTTAATGCTTCACCGTTAGAGTCATAAAAAACTGACGCAGCTATTCCTCTATACAATCTAAATTGCAAGCTATCTATAGTAATATTTTTCTTTACGTCTATAGAAGATGATGCAGCAAAAAGACCAGACTCTTCAGTATCTAAATCATAAAAAAAATTCCTAACTTCAACACGCAGCGTTCCATATTTTCCTACTGTAGAAATAGTAGATATTTGATTTACTCCATTAGCAGAATCTGTTATTGATTGAGTGGCGGGATTCTCCCCTTCAAAATAGTATATCAAAGAAGTCGCGTAATCAGAAACCACTTGGACCTTATCATCATCTAAAAGATTTAATCTAACAACAGGAACTCTAATTGATGGCCTAAAATCTATTAAATAGTTTGTTATATTAGCAGCGTTATCTGCTTCAAATTTATAAGAGAAAGTAAACGATTGACTCCCATAAGAAGAGTCGAAATTGTAAGCAAAATAATTCGAAGTCTTTAGTGTTTGATTTACATATCTATTAGTAGACGTCTTAATTGACGCAGAGCCAACTAGAACTTCTGTAGTTCCGTCTTCTTTTATGTATTTAACATAAGAAAAATTAAAAGCATAAACATTCAAAAAGTTTGTTAAATTAGGTAAATCCTTATATAAAAAAACCTCATTTGAATTCATGTTGTCCACTCTAACGAACGCAACATTAATATTTCCAGAACACAACTGGTCGTCTCTAAGCTTGATTACTGGCCCTCCAGAATACTGAATCATTATATTTCCGCCAAGATCGCAAGCCATTGTATCTAAAGCTAAAGTATCTGAGCTTGTATCAGTATTAATTTTTCCATTAGTTCCTAAACATATACTTGGAAAATCAAAAGATAAATTAGACAGGTTTCCATCGACAAGCTGACCCTTTTCTATTGTCTCGCTATCTACGATAACTGAAAATGGATAAAAGATCTTGTTTAACTGAAGCGAAGACGCTGTCGCAAATGATGATATTGCAGAAGTAAAATCTTGAGCGTATTGACTCTCATTAGAAACGTTCCTTAGAATTAAAATGTAAGTTGAGTAATAATATTGATTTATAGAGAAGTCAAAATTCTTGACTATATAAACATAAACCTTACATTTATAAAAACTAGTTAATATTTTTTCACTAATATCAGAATAACTAGACCCATCATAGTCCCAAGGATAAGCCTCTCTTGTTACGTCAGTTAACTGAATGAATGATTTAGAAATAAAAATACCATCATACTCTCTTACTTCTGCGTAAACACTATTAGCCCTGTCGTCTGAAAACGTATTTGAACCATCTACACCAAACGTTATGGTGTCTAAAGACTCTTTTCCTACATTATAAATTTTAAAGTTTCCTATCAAATCACTCGTATTTATAACCCCAGTGCTTGATATAGAAACGCAACTTTTTTTACTAGAATTTCTATATCTAGATAATATATAAAGGTCTTTGAAATCTGATTTTAATTGCCGTAAATTATTTTTAAAAGCTTGATTTGTTTGAGCCTCACTATTTAAATTTAAAGACTCCAAAATGATATTATAGTAAAAGTTTTTAATATCACTATTATTCAACATGTTGGTTGAATTGAACTCGTCTGTGTTGTATATGTCTTTAATATAAGCTGTTTTTATTTCAAGGTCTATATTAGTATTCCTCTCGGCGATTGGGGTCACGCTTAAAGAATTTATTCCATCGAAGATATTAACAAAAAATAATTTACTGCTCATATTATATGTTTTCGTTTAGTAGCTGAACCGTGGGGTCAAAAGAAAAATCTTCTATAGATACTTCTGGTTTAGATTTAATTTTTTCCACAACAATAGTTACTTCAAAATTAGATTGTTTTACTTGACTTGGGGTGATTGAAGATGTTTGCAACAAATCCTCTCTCCCAACAGTTCCGAACTCAAAAGGGCCATCGGAATAAATAAAATCTTGTTTTCCATATTCTGCCGCTATTTTTGCTCTTAATTTTCCTCTTTGAGTTGCTGTTAAATTATAATCAAATCCCATAGAAACTTCTCCGGTGTCACTCATTTGAGTTTTTGATTGCAATGCTGAATAAAAATCATAATGATAATTAGAAACTGGAGATCTTAATCCGTTCTTTTTCATAGTGCATTTTACGAAACAAAGCTCTTTAGTTTGTGAGTTTTCTGTTTGAGTTATTTTAATTATAGAATTTGGATCCACAGACATTACCTGCCAAATGTCTTTATTAAAATTTTTATCTAACCAGAATGCGTTTTGATTTTCAGGAATCCAGCATAAGGCTGCTGGAGTATCTCGTTTAGTAGATAATGAATTACTTATTGTAGAAAAGATTAGTTCTTTAAACTTGCCTAATGGATCTAAATTTTCCCCTTCTATTATTTCAGAGTTTGCTACCCCTAATTCATTTATTGGCTCATAAGACACCTTGAAGCCATTAGGAATTTCTCTTACTACTTTATAGACTCTAACATAATTCGGGAAATCAACTTCGTACCAAAAAGACTTCCCTCCTATAAATGTTTGCCCATTAAAGTATTTTTTATTCATATACTTAACAGAACCAAAGTTAGCGTTAGCTATATTTTCTCCCAAGCTTAAATTGTAAAATAAACCTTCATTAATATCTACAACATACTCTACTCCTTCTGTGATCCCTGGTAACGTATAGTAATTGTCAACTGGGTCAAAGAATAAAAACTTATAGATAGTCTCATGCCCTGTTCCAATTTCATAAGCTATCATATTGGTAGCGCAATCAGATGGAATATCTTGACCATAATAATAGTCTTGTAAGTTTAAGTAAACAGTTTCTTCTTGGCCGGCCTTTGAGTATAATGTCAGATAAGACAGCTGCTCGACAAAATCTAAATTATTAATAGGTAAAATCTCTTGTTGCTGTTTGATATCTAATACTTGGCTGATTTCTCTTTGAGTAGATATAATTGTTTTAGGATTAAACACCGAATAGAACTCGTCTCTACTTTTAGCTTTCTTTAAGTATCTGTACGCGTTTGAGTTTACAACAAGAACTGTATTTCTATATAATGTAAGGCTTCCACCGGATCTATTAACAAAAATATTTTTAGTGGTATTATTTACCAAGAACGATTCCCCTGATGCTACAGCTAAGTCTATAGAATTATTACTATTAGAAAAAATATAATGCCCAGCCACTGTTATCTTGTAAAATGGTTTTAGCATTACTATTTTTTTATTGGCGTTTATATCTGTAAAGTATCCTATATTTAATAGATCATAAACAGAACCAGTATACAAATAAGAAGACAGCTCAGAAGTTTGGCCGCCAAAACTCTCGCCTACAATATAATATTTATCAATATAACAAATTTCAGCATTCGTCGCAACTAAACTCAGCAAACAATTTTTATCTTTAGCAGGCAGTTGATCATCAGCAAACGAAGCCCCAGAGCTTATAGTTACGTCTCTAATTGCATCTATAAATAATTTTGTATTTTTATCTTGAATGTAATTTTTATTTGAATTTCTGTAAGAAATATAAAACTTACCTTTTTGATGGCTCTCGCAGTATTTAAAAATTATACCAGACGTTGTTTTGTATATTTCGACCATTCTAGTTGGAAGCAAAACAACAAACGCTCCCTCTAAAATTATATGGAGAGGTCTAATTGTATTATTAAAAATAAAAAACGAAGATGTCCTTTCTGAGACATTTTTAACATTCAAAACGTAATCGTCAAAAACATAATTACTTTCGTTTCTTATCGAAGAGCCGTAAACAAACAATTTAGAGTCAGAATCATAATCTTCTAAATCTTTTACATCTAAGATCGCGTTGTAAACAGTTACTGTCTTCAAATCAGACGTATCTATGTCATCCCAAACGTAAGAATCTCCTTCTAATTTAGATTTGAATAATGAAAAATACTTATTAGATGCATTTGAAACGTAGTAGTTTATTTTTAAATAAGCGTCTTTAGATGGACTCGGAAATGTTGAGGTTGCTGTTTCTTTAATTTGATCTTCATTTTTTATTTGAAGCAATTGAGTTTCAACAAAATCTGTGCTTCCATTATATTGTAAACTTGTTATATTGAATGATGCTCCATCAAAAGACACTTTATTTAAATAACCCAAAGAAGAAGATAAGCTAGCCCGGACAGATCCATCTTTTATCAATCTAATTGGATAGCTACAAGAGTTATAAAGATAGAAATTTTGAAATTGTTTTTTCTTAAAACTATTTATATTTATCTCGAAAGCGTTCATATTCGATAAATATATAAACTCATTTCCATCTGTAATGTTAGCGCAATTTTCGTCTGTAACTCCACTTATATTATTCAAAAGCGGATAACAGTCTTGGACTACCGGAATGTTATTTGCATTAGTTTCCTTTACCCACCCGTAAGTGTTGCCAGTTAAAACTACAGAAAACACAGCTACAGAATTTAATGATGTTAAATTAGTGTTAGTTGATGTAGAGTAGTTATATATTTGATTTGGATACGCTGCGTCATTTATTACAAGATTTATAAATACAAATTTTTTACCACTAAGCAGCAGCCCAACGCTACTTACTTGACCGCCTACAGTTATATTCGTTGATAAGTTTGGAAGATAAAAAGACGATGTTTCTTTATAAAACGGAAACATAGTAACATTTTTTAGATTTGATATATCTATTCTTGATTCTCGACCTTCGAACAACGAGCCAATATCTAATTTATTTCTTTCTACATAAATTGGATTGGTTGGTTTTGAATTTATGAATTTTTGACCCCAAATTTGTCCTAAAGTTATAAATTCTACTTTGTTAGCAGCGCTGCATGAAAAATACAAATAAAAATCATTCAAAACATAAAGATCTGAATCTGTTAATGTTATCTTTGGACCTCTTCTTCCAAAACAAAAAATAGTCTCGGTTCCTGCTGTTACACCATTTGTATTAACGTTAACACTTAAGTCGTCAGAAGAGTCTACTATAGCATAAGATTTAGAATCATTTAATATAGCAGCAGTTTTTTCTACTCCATCAGCATCTGGTAAAAATGCGCTCAAGATGAAGGAAACTATTTCAGACGATCCTTTAGAATAACCATCACCGCCCCAAAGGTTTTTGAAAGGATGGTACGCATCTATTTCTAAATTTTGATTTTGAAAAACTATTTGGAGCGGCTGATTTGGATTTTCTAATGAGCCATCTGTTGAACTACTGTAAGCCGCAACAAACCAAGCCCCTGCGCTTATTGAAATCGTAATTTTAGAATTTGGATTTAAAGTAGTAATTATCGAATTTGTAGATATTAATTTAATGTCTATTGGCTTAGAGCTTAAATTATTAAATATATATTTATTAGAATCAGAAAATGGTCTAGTAGCAGTGGGGAACGGCTGAGGTAAAACTATTTGACTAACATTAGTTGCAAAAACAACATCATAAAAATACGAAGATCCACTTTGATAATAGACGCTTGCCTGTTCTTGAAATGGGCTTATAAAAAACTCTGAATTATTATATATTGGAAAGAAAGTTAGGTTGTCGTCTAGAATTCTATTCTTATATAAAGTCACAGCCTCAGTTTGCACCAATATTGAGCTATAAGCGAAATTTACGCACAAATGCGAAGCTTCTAGCTCTGATAGTTTTTTTAATCCATTATCTTCTGAAATAGAGTTGATAACAATAGAGTCTGCCTTTTCAGTCATTTGAAGCGCTTTAATCGACAACGATCCATCTGGAGTGTCCCCTGCATCAAAATCAAAATTGAAACTCATGCTTTTAGGCAGCGTTCTTTTTGGATATATCTCATCAAAAGAATGCACTGTTAATTTTCTAGGAGTGCTAGTTAATATTTTGCCACTGTATCTCTTATCTTCTCTTGAGTAAAAATCTGAAATCGTAAAATCTTCTAAATCTGCGTCTTTAATATAAAACACATTAAATTCATGCTTTACCAAGTCGTTATCAGTGTATAAGTTAGATGAAGAAGACGATTCTTTAAAGAATTTTGTTTGATTCGTGTTGTCTACTTCTAGCCTGTCTATAGTTGGAACTTTATCTGTGTTATTATTCTTATATAGTCTAAGAACTCTAGAGTTATCTTTTATTAAATTTTCATTAATCAAATCATATCCAGCAACAGAAACTTGATCTATTCGATTTTGCAAAAATCTATTCTTGCAAAGCAAGAAGGTGTTTTCGCCAACAAAAGAACTAACAGATGGAATAGAGATTTCTGTTCCGCAAAATTTAAGATTTAATATATTTATACCAGATAGATCAGCTAGATGAGTAGCAGGGTTTATAGCAAAACTAAAATGATTTAATGGATTTATTATTTCTGAAATCAGAGCTCTTCCGCTGCCTTTTTGTAACACAGCTTTTGCTACTTTTCCAACCCCTAAAGTGAAAACGTCTTTATTTTCGAAATTCTTTTTAAACGAAACTTGGCTAAGAGATTTATTAACAAAATAAACAAAAGCATTAGACTTCAAAGCTGATTCAATATAACCAATATCTATAATAGTATTATTAGTTTTGATGACGATCATCTGCTCTCTTGTGTCTGTAATTACAGTAGAGAAATCATTAGATGGATAAAGAATTGAATAATTAATACCATCAAGACTTGTTTTCTTAATCGTTAATTTAAAATCTTGCGAGCCTCTTGGCAAAACGATCTCGTCAGCGCCATTGATAATTTTAATATTTAAAGCTCTCTCTACAGAGTTGTCTTTAATAAAAAAATAAATTTTATCTTGAGCTGTGGTGGAGGTCGGTCTAAAATTAGAAATATTAATTTCTGTATCGTCTTTTAAAACGAAAAGACTGTCAGATTCGGTCTCTGCCCCTTTGATAAATATTTTTATATAATCAAAGTATTTTTTCTTTGTGGCTGTCGGAGCGGTAGGAGAAGCCTCTCCGCCGTTCCAATTAACGAAGTAAAAAGAATCGCCATCTAAATCTATGTCTCCGTTAACAGACAACTTATCGTTAGAAAGATTATAAACTGGAAGATTTGAATAATTTTTCGCTTGCAACTCAAGCAATTCGTAATTCAAATTAACAAGACTATCATTACTAGATATGTAAGAAGCTTGAGTTTGAACATTGTCATAAGGTATCGATAATGTTATGGTTGGAGAGTAAGTTGAGCCATTCCATCCGTTATTAAAATTTAGTTTATTTGTTTTATTGGCTGGTATAGAAATGCTTGCCGCCCCATACTGTATTGATATAGAAGAACTAGAGTTATTAATTATAGTAGCCGAGAAAGACACGCTGCTAGAACCAGAGAAGTCGCTTGCATTTATACTAGCTCCAGCAGTTAGATATAAAATTTCTCCAGATAGCAAATCGGCCTGACTAACCGGTAAAGCAGATAAAGCCGAAACTGATTTAGTTGGATAATCAGCTACGATAGCTACATTATTAGACGGAATATTTGTTGTAGTAGAATTTGTATCAGTTAAAACACATTGAGAAACTCCAGTATTTGCCACGTAAAACTCTAGATTATTAAAAGCATTAGTTATTGTAGCATTCTTACTATCTGATACAAAATAATATCCATTGTAATTCGAGTTGATGCTAAAATCTGCAATCTTAGCTTCTGGATTATTGAAATTTATTAATGGAGAATATGTAACATTAGATACAGGATTGAATCCTGAGCTGGAATTTACATTTTGTATAACACTAACTTGAAGCTGACCGCCATCTTCGTTTCCAATTTTAGACCCATTAAAAACATCCGAAACGTTAACTAACGCTTCGTTTGTGAGAGGCAAGGCTCCAGAAGCGATAATATTATAATAACCAACTCCATTTACTGGATAATTTTTTAATCCCTTATTGAAAGCTTCTTGCTTTACGCTTGGAATAACATAACTTGTAGTTTTGCTATTTATTTCAGTTCCTATTAATTTAGAATTGCCATCGTAATCTACTTGATATATGTTGTAGTATTGAGATTGACTATCCCATGTTAAATTAACTTGAATCGGCAAGAAATTTGTTTTGCGATAAATGTCGATAGATTCGGATGGAGATATGAGCTTCTGGTATTTGAATATTCTAAACTCGTAATCGTTATCGTCCAAAAATCTGCTGATGTTAGAAACAAACCCAACCATCGACAAATAATTTGGGGTAGATAAGTCTTCTAATTTATAAAAATATGGATCTAAAAATGATGAGATAGCTTGAATTTTTTTATTTCCTAATTCAGAAACTGTTTCCATTTCTTTCCATTCGCCGTTCTTTAATCTGTATTGTAATTTATATTCCCATCCGGTATTTAATTCAATAGAGTAAGGGAAGCCAGCGTCACCAATTAAAATCAAATCCTTAACATAAAAATTGTATTTTATTTTTGTTATCTTAAGTCTTCTGGATAAAGAGAAATCTTTTACGTCTTTTAAGCCTTCTTCTTTAGTAAGCTTTCCACTATTAGTAAAGTTTAAAACAAAGTCATTCTCCAATACAAAAGAAGAGTTAGCTTCTTTTATTTTTAAAGTATTATTCAAAGCTCCATCTGCAAAAGAATTAATACTACTAGAATCAATTGGCACCCCTTCGTAATTTTTTGAAGTAGAAGGGCCATTAGGAAAAAACATTAAACTCTCCGCTAAAGCCTTAGCTTCTTCTGAAGAGTCTTGAAAAAATCTAGGTATAACTAATCCAAAAGCATCGTCTTGACCATAGTTATCGTCATTTATTGGATTTTGTTTATTTGTATACCAAGGAATAGATTCATTGTCATCGCTTGTCGTAATTTTTGCTTCGTAATCGTATTTTTGTAAATTAAAAAAGACTTTAGCTTGATCTACCATTTCAAAGCTAGAATTAACTACGGTGCTATCTATCGCTCGGAAAGCATTAACGTTGTCTTGTTTAACGTAAGTTTTTTGACCAAATCCTTTTTTATTAAATTTTAAAACTACGGCATTCGTTTGACCAACGCTTGCCGTGTCGGCGCTTTTCACATTTGCTTTTGTAAACGTAAGCTCATCAGTCGCAGAATTATATCCATACAAATGGTAGCCATAGTTTTTTTCATCTTGATTAGTTATAGTAATGCTTGCATTATTTAATCCATTCCAAGCGGAGTATGAGGAGAGTTTTTGATAAGTAAAAGCGTCTCCAGTTACATACTCTAACCTATAGATTTGAGACTGATCTAAAGAGATGTCTTTAGAATAAACTGTCCCATAATTTTCTCCAGTTGCGTAACTTAATATTTGATTTCCAGCATTATCTTTGCAAGGATAAAAAGAATTAAAAACAACATTCTCTTGATAATCTTTTGCATTAAAGAAATACCTAGACATCTTACTGCTTGCCGCAAAACTGGTATCAAAAGTTTGAACCGCGTAAAGTTTTTCTTTGCCCTCTGTTTGTAATTCAAAATCTCCAGTTACCCCAACTATCGGATTGATAACATTATTAAATAAACCGATCTGATCGGAGTCGTAACTTTCAACGTAAATTTCTCTCTCGACATAAATTAAAGCGTCTTCATCTTTGCCGGCCACAGCGAACTCTCCCATCCCAACGCCAACTCTTCCCAAAGCTGTGCTTAAAGCGTTCTTTAAAGCAGTCTGCCGCCCTTCTTCAGAATCTGTCGGGAAGATAGCGCATGACAATAAATAATTTTTATTATAATAATAATTAATAGCAGAAGACCAAGTATCATTATCAATAAAGTTTTGTTTTGATATTATTCCGTTACTAGGAATATTTGTAGCTTGGCCATTTAAAAGATAAACCTCATCAACATACGGCATGTTAGCGAAAGTAGCAGAATCTCCAATGCAAACTCCCGTTTCTTTTATAAATACACCATTGCAAGTTGAATTTATTACTGTTCTTGTTGTTCCGTTCTCAGTTTCTTCTATGTAGTATCCTAATTGACCATATTGATTTCCATAGAAAAGATAATTAGTATTTAAATTATAAGAAACCAATGGGTTAGCTACATACTCTTCTCCAGAGTTTATATAATTAGAAAAATAATCCTTATCAACGGCTTCCTTTGGTAAAGGGAAAATGGGCAGAATAAATTTCTGTAATATAATGTTTTCATTTTCAGAGTTTAAGTCTTCTATCTCCAAATCGTCTACGGTTCTTCTTGAGATGGTAGTGTCTGTTGAGTCTTCTAGCCCAGCCAAAGGATCATCTGTAAGAAGGCTATTTATAATTTTTTGTCTATTTTCTACGTCTTGCCTTAAATTAAGCGCAAACTTATCTTCATCACCATAATCAATATTAGCAGCGTTTTCTTGAGCCTTTTCCTCATTGTATATTAGCTCATCTGAATTTACTAGATTTAACAGCTCATCAGAATTATATTTTGTAGATTGAATTACTCTCGGGTAAACTCCTGAATTTATTGCTATATCAATAACTGTTTTTGGTGATCCGTCTTCTATTTGAATTCCAGTTAAAACATAGCCTTGAACATCTTGCTTCACTATAGAAGAAAATCTATCTAAATTAAAAGATACTTTGTATATTTCAGAATAATTTCCAGTTGTTAATAGTTTAAAACTAAAATAATCTAAATCATTCTTATCAACTATTCTAGACAACTGAACGCCAGTTATTGAAGAATCGTTTATTGGTCTAATAACAGACTGACCTTGCTCTAAGTTTTGAAATACTCTTTGAGGAAATACAAATTTTGCTGTTTGCTTAAAATTATAGTTAACCAAAGAATCCGCAAATCCAGATACTTCATCTTTATATATAGAATAATCTATTGTTATTTTACCATCTGCAGTTGTGATAGGAGAAAAATAAGATCCAAGCGGATCGCTTTTCCTTGATATTCTGTATCTTATATCTGCTCCATTTTCAACTTGAGTTGGCATCTCAAATGTGGAAATATTTTGTTCAATAGAATTATTTGGATTGTCGTAAAGAAACTTGTATCTAGCCGTTACCTCATTTGAGTATCCCGAATATTGTTGATCGTAGTAACCGTATTCCAAATCGGTCCCGTTAGCTTGAACTGATATATTGGTTGCCGTCCAGTCTTCTCCAGAGACGGTTAGAATTTGACCATTACCATACAAAGACTTTACTAATCCTGTGATTTCGTATTTTCTATAGACTTTGCCAACAAAATCCATATCTGGCATAATTACTAAAGGCTTGTAGCCAGTAACAAATGTGTCAGTTATATCAGAAACAATTTCTGTAAAATCTTCAAATCCTTTTTTTCCAGAAGTGATAAAAAACTTTACATCAGAATATTCACCATCGTAATTGAATGTTGATAATTTTTTATTTACTACCGCGTAGTCTAACGCTGTAAAATCTTGTACTATTGGCTTAGGATATGAATACCCATTAACACTGTGATTAACATTTTCAAAAACACTAACCCAAAGCCCGAAAACATCCTTGTCAAAATCTAAAGTTTCACCAGCCAAAACTCCGCTAAGGAATTGTTTATTTTCGGTTAATGCGCTCATATTATTGTTTCGTACTAGAACTTGGCGGTATTGGTATGTAATTACTAGTCGAAATATCATAAGATTTTCTCATGAGGTCTTCAAATAAATAATCCCCAACCGCAGAGTCATAACCCCCAACATAATCAATACCTGTTTCATTTTCTGAAATTATTTTTTGAATTTCTTGAGGAGCTATCTCTGTGCTGTTGTTCACAAATCCATTACACATTGCTCTAAGATAATACTCCATCTGAGTATAGTGATCTGAATACATTACTGTATCTGCAGATACTTTAGGTATTAATTTAACAAAATAGAATCTTGGATAGCAGCATCCGAAAGGTCTTTGTTTAGTCCAAAATTGTCTATTGTCTAAAGAGACATCTCCAGGAATACCTCTGGGACACGATCTGTTAGATATTGTGTGCAAAACGTAATCGATAACAGCGGACTCGTCAGTTCTAAATTCGAACGCATTAGCTTTATTGACAAAATCTGCTAAATTTTCACTTACTTTTCCTTTGAATTGAGCAGTAGCACCATTAACCTTAGATGGAGTAAGACGAGTATTCAGAGTCACTTTTATGACTTCGCAATTAGGATCAAATGGATTAACTCTAACTGCTGATTCTAAATAATATGGAGACTTGTAAACTGGACAGCTAGAAGCAAAACTTAAAGCGTAATTTGGATCTGAAGAGCCAGATTTAGATAAGTCTGTATTAGCTCCTTCTATATAGTTGTATCCAGTTGGGGCCTCTACTACTAATGGAATATCGTATGGTTTCCAAGTTACATTTGCTAGATGTTTTTTTACATTTTTAGATGTGCCTCTATTATATTCTAAAGTATCGCTTGCGGTTAAGCATCTCCCATTTAATGCTCCCATTATATCACCATACATAGCAGGCTTCCAAGCTGAGCTATTTGACCAGTGATAAAGGTTATAAGACATGAACATTGTCCACTCATTACTTACGTTACCATTTGAATATTGAAGATTTTTATCATCAGGTTTGATTTTTATCTTTGGGGTTTTATTTATTAAATTTGAAGATGTGATTCCTTCTATTTCGTAAAGGCCAACTGTATCATTAGAGTGCTTAGAAATATAATAATAATCTCCACCTATAAAAGTTTCAGAGTGGCGATATTTTTCAACCCTAGCTTCATCAATCCTATACAGCACATAGCCATCTCTAGCGGAAGAAGAATCTAAAACAATATACTTCTTTCCTTTGACTATTGGAATAAATACTTCTGTTTTTGAACCACGAATGTTTCTATTACCAACCGGAGTAATAGAAGGGCCAAGCCCTCTAAAAATATCTACTCCTGAGTTTTTCATTCCGTAAGCAAATCTCAAAAAATATAAAACCGATTTACCTCCTGCATCAACCTCATAATCAACTAAAGTGACTCTATCGGCCATTTTTACATTACTAGATATAAATTTTCTAGCAGACTCGTAAACTGGATTTGCGCTAACATAAGCCTCGTTTTGGAATAAAGACGCATTTTGTCTCAACGTATATCCTACTCCAAATTTATAATAATTAGCAAAAACAGTCTTGCATGACTCTCCATTGAAATGTCCTACTGGATCCATTTGCCCAGCATCTGCTCCTTGCTCTTCTGTAGTAGTGACTCTCATTAGAGTATAAGCGTCAGCAACGGTTGGTTTCATTTCAAAAACGTGAGCGAACTTCAAGAAAATTGAAAAATTATTTAAAGTAAAAGTTGAACCATCAACTATTTTTTTTCCAACGTTCAAGACCCCATTGTCTGTAGTGCTTCTTACTTTAAAGCTTACTTTTCCTTTTACCGGATATTCAAAATAATAAATTTTATTAAATTGATATATCTGATATTGATTTACCACTCCTGTTATTCGATTATTAACCGCTCCTGTTCTTTTGTTGACTGGGTATATAGACTCTGATCCGATTGGGATTCCAACATAGAATTTTTCATTTAAATAAACATCTATAGATAAACCCCTTAACAAGGCTGAAGACCCAGAGTCTGTTGTCGATGCTATATCTGAAGTTTGTATGAATAAAGATGCCAAACAAAATTTATTAAAAGAATTTGGAGGATTAGTATCAAAAAATGGACCAGAAGAACTTGTGAAAGAATAACTGTCTAACTGTTTAAATTTTTGATCTACAGAAGACGAACAGGGTACAAAAGTATTATCAATAGCATTTGTTACCGGCACACTCCAGTAAAAACTTGGGCTTTGAGGGAAAAGTTCTGGGTATCCAATACTATCGTATTTTACTATTCCATTACCAAATTGATCTTTCTTAATTTTTCCGCTTTGATCTAATTCGTATTTAGGTTCAGAATAATTAGGAGCTAGCAAAAATTGACGAGAAAAAAATGTTTCAAAATTAAAACCATTGTCCGCAACATTAGGAGATATTTTATTATGATCTGCTCTTTGATCTTCAGTGCCTCTAAAAAAAGACAAATAATAAAACATAGCTTGGTCTATTTGATCTTTTACTGCGTTCTTTTTCCTAAATATCCCCCCTTTGCCTCTCACATCCGGAACATAACTTGGAGCATATCTTCCCATCGAAACAGTTTCCATTACGTATTTTAAGTGTCTTCTTGCTGCTCCAGCGATTCCTAAAGATAAAAGCTGAACTACTTTTTGAGCTCTTTGACCATTAGGAAGAGTATATATATAATTTGGTATATAAGCACAGCAACCCCTTTGAATCTCTGAATCGAACCAGACCTGACTTAATCTTGAGTGTCCGCTAGCTCTATATATTGGACCTTCAGTTACTCCCGGTCTCGGAGGCTGAGCCTCTAGCCCTCCCAATCTAATCGGTTCAGACCAAAGGCCGTGAATTCTATCCTTAGTATTATCACTAGTTCCATCTATTTTCTTTACTCTAGTATTGTTGCCAAAAATCCAAGCCATGAATGGATTTGCGACATTAGCGCCCTGAGCTTCTCCTGCTGGAGCTTCGGGCCAACCAAACTTACCAATCATTGCTTTGGGTTCTAAATAAGCGTAAAATTTAAACCATTCGTCTTGAGCCGGATAAGCGTCTCCATCAGGGTTTCTTACTCCTCTAAAAGTAGAGAAAGCGTAATAAAAAATTCTCCAAGCACAGTCGCCTAGTCCAGATAATATTCTTGAATTGAAAGCTTCCGCCAATGCATTGTGCTGGGTATGAAGCGTTTTGCTATCTTTAGCAACTTTAGAAGCTTTAGAAATTTTAACCATTTTAACTCCACACTCCTACTCCAGTTCCAGATTGAGATTGGCCGCCCTTGCTTCTTCCTTTGAGATTAGAATCTCTATAGATATAAATTTTATTTCTAGACAACTTAGTCTGAGTTGTACCAGCAACAGTTGTTGTTTCTTTTACTGCTTCGAAACATCCAATTACTCTTATCTTTTCTCCATAAACATATGGAGACGTCAGCTGATTAGGCTTAGAGTTAATAAATTCTTCTGGCATTAACACTAATGTAAATTTCAAAGTATTAGATACGGAGTTAAAAGTTTTAAATACATCTTTATTCATTAAGGTTTGAGTATTGACGCATAGTATTTTGCCCTCGGTATAATTAATAAAATCAGAAGCGAAAACAGTCGCGGCAGTTGGTACGAATTTAGCAATTTTTTGACGCAACATAAGATTAGTGGCCGGCAAAGAATTAAACCCAAAAGCTGTTTGATCACCATTATAATTAAAAATATAAAGATCTAAAAAAGATGTCGTTAGCGTTGATGTTTTTAAAGTTCTTGATTGCATTATTTTATTCCTGTTATCAATGTTTCTGTTATATTTCCATCTACTCCACTAACAGACAGTTTAGCCACTAGAGGATTGTTATCGTAAGTTGTTTTATATTCAACTTTTATATTAATTGGACTATCGAAATAAATAAAAGAAGTAGACCTAGCGTATCCGCTTGGAGAAGTATAGTTTTGAGATCTGAACTCTTTATAGTCTCCATTGATTCCAGTGTAGAGATTAAAGCATCCTGTAAAAGATTTTGTATATTGAACCACATTTGCATTTCCAGAAGCTATTGATGGATAAGCATTATTTATGATGCCTGAGCCTCCAGAAAACAATACTTTAGGAGCCGATGTGTATCCTAAACCATCATAAGACATTAAAATAGAATTAACCTGATCGAAATTGCTTCTTGTTTCACCTAGCACAGCTTGCCCAGACGCAGCAACAGACGCTCCTCCTCCGCTAAAAATTACTGTTGGAGAGCTTAAGTAACCATTGCCTCCACTGACCATAGAAACATCAGTAACTAATCCGTAATATCCAGTAGTCCCAGAAACGTAAGACAAAGAAATAACTAACGGCAAGGATGTTGGCTGTAAATTTGTATAATTTGTTGCGTAGGAATAAACGAATTCCGCTTCGGCAGTTTTCAATATTCCAGTTTCAACCCCTTGAGCACTTAAAGAAGAAACCCAATCATTAGAAGAATTCGGATCTGGAGAAGAGCTATTAAAATTAAAAACATAATTTAAAAACGGTTTTTCCGCAGCAGTAACTGTAATATCTTGAGAATAAGCTCCAGCATTAGTATCCAAATTAAAAGCTGAAATTAATTTTCCCACAAAGGGATCTTTTTGTTTTATTATCACTTGACCGCTAGAAACTGAAGTTACATATCCAGTGGGCAGACTCTCGAAAGAAAAAGAAGATAAATCATCAAAAGAACCAGTGAATAATTTAATTCCACTTAGAGAATCTGTTACTAAATAACCAGTGATAAACTGACCAGTTATAAAAGAATCTGGGTAATAAAGCGTTAAACTTGGCTTATCAGCGTTTATGGTTATTGATGTTTCTAAATTAACACCGGTAGTATTGACGTAAAAATTATCAACATAAAAATTCTGCTTTGATCCAGAGTATGTAACAATTTGGTTGTTTACAGCGTAATCGTAAGCTACCCCAGAAAAATTGGTGCTTAAAGAAAACAATTGATTCGGAGTGTATGAATAGAAATATCTTCCCTGGTCATCTAAAACTTTTCCGCTTATGAATGAAAATTTATACGTTTTATTTTGACCGCTGAAACCTACTTGAGCTGTTCCTGCAACATTAGAGAAAGACAAATCAAACGCTGCTGAAAACGCATTATCTCTAACTAAGCTTCTATATTTAAGTCCAGAAATTATCATTGGAAATAATTTGTATTTAAAAGTTTAATGTTTGGCTTATTTTTATTTATTAACGTTTCCAGATTCACTAATGAAGCTGGAGAGCTATCGAAAGAGCAATTGATATTTAAACCATTTTCTGCTAAATTTATATTTAATTTTGTTAATCCGTTATCAACCGTAAGCAAATTTCTAAGCCCAGAAGATATTTCACTGCAAAAAATGTCTGCTGAAAATTTCACGCTAGGCTCTGAAAGCGATATTGAAGCAGAATCGTAGTAAGTCTTTAATGCGTTATGGTATTTATAAAAAGTAGAAAACTCATAAGTAGGATTATCTCCATTGTATCCCTGATATTGAATAAAAACAGGATAGTCTGCGACTCTTGTTAGATCAACCGGAGCGTTAATAAATGATGGATTTGTTTCATCTCCAAAAAGCTCTCTAACATTCGGGGTAATATTATTTACATTTAAATCTAATGAAAAATTTTCGTTATTTAGAATTTTTAATAAATCGTCGGGATTTTCTACTCCTCCTAAAATATAATTTTTAAAAGGCATAAAACTCTCAGAAGTTGTAGTGCTTATCAGTCTTATTTGGTAAGTCTCAGTAGATGGCGCAGTTATACTTTCGTATTGATTTGATGTTTTAAATTCCGTATAAGGCGTGTTTCCAGCTTTTCTTACGCTAGATACTAAAACCGAAGCTTGATTATCAACCATTGCCTCTAAGCTTAAAGACCCATTACTAGACACGGGTCTGAATAATTGTCCCAAAACAAAATTATCCAAGAATTTAGTATTATATCTATCTATTCTTACTCTAAAGCAACTATATGGATTTGGGCCAGAAACAAAGTTTACAGTATCATCTATGCCCATGTCTGTGGACGCTTGATCGCAAGGCTTGACGCAAGTTTCATAAAGTAAAGTTTTACTGCATGATTTTTTATTTTTAGCTACAGTACTAGGACGACCAGAGGTATTAATTTTAAGAAGCTCTGCGCATCTTGAGTAAATGCTGTTTTGTATTTCTATTTGATTAGGTTTATTTGTTTGAGGCGTGAAATTAAAAATTTGTCTGTACGAAACAACTCCAATCAAAACACCAAATTTAAATGATCCTAATGCTACGTTAGATATGTCAATTGGTAAAGCTGCTTGCAATAACCCAAGAGACACTGGAGACATCTCTTTAAAAGTAGGAGAGTAAACTTGCGCTAAATCAATCTGCTCTGGTGCTGCAGTTGTATTGCCAGCTATTGAAACCTTTAAGTTTTGAATGTCATTAATAAATTCTTGGTATACACCATAAGACGCAGTACTTCTTTCGTAGAAGAATCTGAATTTTTTCAAAGCCAAAGAGTTTCCTTGCAATTGAGCGTAAGCTTTCTGAGCTTGATCGCATATATTATTTATATTAACAGCGGCTTCGTTTAAAGAATTGTAAGCGTTGAAGTATTGAGTCGTTCCTGTGGAGAAAACGGCCGCTATAGATTGAATTAAATATCTAGCTTTTTTGAAAACATCTAAATTATATAACTGTCCGGCTAAGACTTTCTGCACTGGAGCCGAAGAAGACACTTCGTATTTAGCATAGTAATTTTCATTTCCATATTCTCCATCTAGCACTGATATTAAATCAGTCCAATAATATCTTCCTACGAAATCAGCGATAAAAGACTCTAGTTCCAATACTGTTCTTGAAAGCTCTTCATTATAAAATCCTAAACCCATATCGTAGCAAGGCGAGCCGTCTTCATGAAATAAATTTTGACTTTGATATTCTAAAACGTGAGAAATTGCTTCTGAGAATATTAATGTTTTATCTGCTGGCAACTGGACTCTAGAAGAAGATGAGTCTCCATAAAAAGGAACAAATCCCAAAGCTTGATAAGCTCCAATGCTGTAATTATATATTTCCCTTAGTCTTGGGGAGTGTTTTCCAAGGATAGCAGACGTAAGAACCTCCTCATAACTTCTATAAGCTCCAGAAAAATCTCTAACTCTAGTAGACCCAGCTCCATACTCTTTTTTTCCCGTCATTCCGCTTCCAAATAGCTGAGGGAATTCAGTTAACAAACTAATGCTTCTGAAAGCTTTATTTCCCAAATCATTTTGGTGAGTTATTGTTTTTTCTTTTGCGTCTTTAAAGTAATAAGAAGAGTAAATCTTTAATTTTTGTTGGGATAAATCATAAGAAAAATCTTCTGATTTTACAACAAATGTAGAATTCGACGCGCTTGATTCTAGATCTTCTAGCGCTAATTTAGTAGAAAGAACAGTCTCTTTTCCTAAGCTGGAAGATAGATCAATACCTTTAATAACAAAAGCATCGCTTGAAGACTTGGTGAAATCAATACAGTAAGAGTATCCAAATTCTTCGCACCATTGATTTAATACTTGTCTTAGAGTGCCATGAAAAGACTTCTTTAATTTACCAGCAGATTTATCTTTTATTGAACTATAATCAACTGTAAGCGGAGCATTCGCTGGTCTATCATTTTCAGTTATTGTTATTCCTAATTTTTTTATCGCTTTTAAGAAAGTGTCAAACGAATAAGAAACTTCTGCGGCTGCGCAAGGCGCATCCTTAAACTCCTCTTCTCCAAGAATAATTACCGCTCCATAGCCTTTGTATATGCTTTTATTCGCGTCTTTAGATGATATAATAACGTAATTAGCCTTATCGGTCGACACCACATCTCCAGCAGAAATATTAATATTAGAATAGTTTTTATCTTTTCCTATTCCTAATTGATTATAAAAATTATTTTTGAAATTGTTATTTGAAAAATGCAAACTCTGCCTCAAATTATTAAGAGTTACAGTGCCAGCTTTGCATGTTGTTCCTATTTGTGGGCAAGATATTGTAATACCACTTACTAACGCGTCAGTTTCTGATCTATAATCAATAGCTATTTCTTGCCCCAATAGCCCAACAAAAACCTTATCTAAAACGAAAGAATTATCCTTAAGTACTAAAGTAAGAATTTTCTGATCATTCTTTTTGCTAATTGAAAAAGTAACTATCTTAAAATTTCTAAAATTATAAGTTGGATTTCCAAGAGGATCGTAGATAGCGATATCATAAGAACATGTTGTACCAATGTAATTTGGATCAATATTGAAATCCTTGTCTGAAATTTGCGCTATTTGATTTTGAGCTCCTATATATGTTCCTGCTCCAGAATTCCCTGTGTTGCCAACGTAATTTAACGGAACTGTTTTTTGAGTAGCGACTAGAGATTTAACTCTTTTAATATCTTTTTTTCTGTCAGATATTACGTCTTTATTTAGTTTTACTTGGTTAATGGTTCTATTTAGAGCTAAGTTCAAAGTCAATACTGTCGCGGCCCCATTGTAGCCGACATCTAGTGACATATTATAAATATAACCATTGAATAATTTGTTCGAAAGATTTTCTACGCTTGAACCAATTCTTCTAGTTATATTTATCGAGCTATTTTTTTTGACTTCTCCCATAAACCTTATTAGTAATTACACGTTAAAAAAGCCCGTGTCATTATTATAAATAGTCTCTGTGTAAGGCTCCAATGAAAATGATGAATATTTAAGACTGAAGTCTGGCACCTTTTCGTAATCTGCGTATTTAACTTGTCTAAGTCCATTTATCCAAACCTGTTCGTCAAACAATCTTAGCTGCGTGTCAAAGTTATTATCCGTGTATCCAGTGTATCTAGTTAAATTAGATTCATGTCTTGGGAGAATTAACACATCACCAGCAGAAAATCCGCTTGGATTCAAAATTACTCCAGTTGCAGTAGAATAGTAGTCTATGCCTGATATCATTTTCACTCCATTTAAATAAACGTCTCTGTTACTCACGAAAGACAATGGCAAAACTACAAACCCATTAGCTTCTTGAATAGAACTTATTCCAGTAATATTTCCAGATCCTTTTATTATATCGTAGGTCACGACATCGTCTTTATCGTAAAACCCTTGAGAATCTACATAATTTCCAGACAATACAAAATCCCCAGTATACGAATCAGACAAAGCATTAACTAATGGCTCTGCTAATCCATTCAGATAAAGGTTAACAGTCTCTCCGCTCCCAGTAGATAGTATTGAAAATCTATTGTTACCAGCTATAAACGCTGAGTTTAAATTGATATCATCTGTATTTTTACCAGAATATGAGTATATTTCTTTATATGAATTATCGAAGTTGTTAAAAGATAATATTTTAGAATTAGTGAATGAAAATATATATTGATAGTCAGGCAAACCACTTCCCACTGTAAAAGTTTGAAGTTCAGAATCTCCAGAGACGGATCCTGTTAATTCAACGAGTTTTTCCTCATAAACTAATCCAGTTAAACCAGAATAGCTGTAAATTGCTACATTTTGCCCATTTATTATTTGGTATCCTTTCAAATATTCTTGGTAACCAGTGATTCCTGTTCCTATGATAATATTTTGATACTCAGCTCCAGTGACCGCATTAAATGAAGTTACTAACGATTGGTATTGTCCGGTAAAATACCCTGAACAATAAAAAGCTTCTGAAAAAGTATTTCTTTCTGGGAAATCTAAACCCCTATCCATAAACATGAACTGGTCAATGTATCCGCTAAAATTCCTATAAGACTGTCCAGATGTTCCTAGCCCTCCTAAATAATAACTATAAGAAGGATTGTATCCAGAAAAAATAAACTTCTCTTCGGTAGAAAAAGAATTCAAATCCCCATACTGATGTAAACCAATATAAACATTAGAATCAATTTTAGATATTGATGCTACATTTTTATTATCTAACTCTTTATTAAAAGTGAAAATTCTTTTATCATTTACCGCAACGTTGTATTCTAGAAACAAACGATTGCAACCATTAATTCCAAATGCAAATCCAGATAAGGAAGAATCCGTAGGTTTACTTGACCACAAAACTTTGCTCTCGTTATAAATTCCTGTATCTAAATGCTTGAAAGCTATATAAGCTGTCCAGTCTTCACTAGCTATATTTCCAAGTATTTGATACTTAGAGCTTCCATTAAAATATCCACTCACTAAACTCAATGGTATATTTCCAGCATCAGAATAACTTAATGCAGGATGCCCTGTATCTATAATTTTAGATGAAGCGTATTGTTCTCCTGTTTGATTTTGTAAGTTATAAGTTAGATAAGCTACCGCTCCTGAAGCTAAATTCAATTGCAGATAATTAACATTAGATACTGGAGTTCTAAAGTCATAATCGATTATTAGATTTTCTTCTGGTAAGAAAATTTCATTTAAAAATCCAGATTTTACAGATGAATTCATATGTTTCCTAAATTGCCCGCTGATTTTACAATTCTTCTTGTGCTTTTTTCTGACTCTAATAATTCGTAAGAGTAAGTTTTATTTATTGATATTTCTGCGCCATATTGATTTGTAGTGATAGGAGTTTTTGAGCTAGAGTTTTCAACATTTAAAGCCGAGGCTTCTTCTTGTACCGAATTGCCTACAGACAAAACTTTTGGAAAACTATTATAAAAACTACCAGCCGTTTCTGGTTCAATCAAAGCTTTTGCGTCATTCACTAAAGTGTATTCAGATTTTCCTGATCCAGCTATTTTTAGACTTACGCTAACCTTTTCTCTTTTTTTCACATTCATATCAACAGCTAAATGTTTAATAGAATCATTACAGGAAGAAGCGTAAGAAAAAATTGTATTATATGGCTCATAAGATATATTATAGTCTGATGCTGTTAATCCAGAGAATCTGTCTTTATTATCATAAGTTATATCTAAAGAAATAGTACCTAATATAGAATTACTATTTACTGATATATTTACTGGCTTAGTATTCAAAGCAAAAACTGGAGAAGCTGTTCCGATATAAGCTGTATAGTAATCATTGGCAAAATCATAGATTCTAGGTTGACTTGCGCTAGAGCCTTCTTTCATTAAGACGCCTAAGTATTCCAAAGTATTATAATATCTATTAGAAGTTGATCCTCTTGCTTTTATATCTCCCCTGACTTGAATTATAGTTGTTTTTGTCAACTCATCTATTGCGTGACTTATAGTGGCGTCTAAATAACAACCAGAAAAAACGTATTTATTATTTGATGGCCCGTATAAATCTAGATTATCGTAAGAAGCGTTGAAGTTTATTTTCCTAGCTTTCAGATCTTGAGTTACTGAGAAGGTAATTGGGTCTTTGCAGAAATCAAAAGAGTTTGGAGAACCATATTTACCACAAACAATTAAGTATGGATTTAGTCCTGAAAGTTGAGTTATCAACTCTGAAACTAAAGCGTCTCCTGTAGAACCTGTTACGCCGGCCTTAATCTCTCCTTGAATCGTTGCTGTCACGAAATCGTCGCCTGCTCCTGAAGACAGGTTTGTAGAGTATGTTGTCAAATAATAATTATTAAATGAATAATTATTGCTAGCCTCTGAGTCGCCAGAGATCATTTTAAATCGATAGGTTTGATCTACCGAATAAGTCAGCGAAAGTCTATCTAAATTTTCAGCTACTTGAACTAAGACTGGAGTAAAACTTCCAGAATTTTGAAATCCAGAAATTTGAGAAGCTTGTAAAATTGAAGTTGTTCCGGTTCTGCCAGCTACATAATTTTTAGCATTATTCACTGCTGTATCTACGGAATTTGTAACGAAACCTCTTGCTGAAATTGTTCTGTTGATGGTGCCAAACCCATCGTCTCCTTCAGAAATGTTTATTTCATCTCTAGGATCTAAAACGCCATAGTTTCCAGAAAAATAACCCGTAAGCCCAGAAGGATAAGAGGTTAGCTCTACTGAGTAGCTAATAACATTTAGATACGGAGCTTCAGAAAAAGATATGTTGTCTACAGAACACCCAGAGAATGAGTAAACTGTAGAGTAAGCATTTTGATCGTCATCGCTCTCTAACACTTCTAAAGTCTTGTAAGAATTGGCAAAAAGACCAACCAATCCAGTCTGACCACTATATAAATTACCATACTCACATCCAGTTATTAATCCATTTAAAGTTATCCTATTACTTAATCCCCATCTGTCTCCAAAAGTAGAGACGTCATCATTTAGTGATATATAAGGAGTTGGCCCAGTTCCATTTGCAGGAATTCTATTTCCATTATATGTAATTTTAATATCTGACATATTAGATCTTTTCCTTTTCAGCTAAGAACTTAAACGATAAATCTGCTGTTAAAGTATAAGAACTATCAAAAGCTAATTTAAAATTTTCTAAGAAATAAGTTAACTCTCCTCTGTTATATTTTGTGTTTTGAAAAATTTTAGCAAAAATATTAACAGCTATTGGAGACGAGCCAAATAAATAACCCGAAGTTTTGTTTAGCATACTTGTAGTCATTAGTGTTTTTATTTTTGAAAACACGACAGCAGGATCTTGGTTAGATGCCGGCGCAGACCCAGAGAATAAAACATCTCTGTTGATTTTCATTCCTATAGATATATTTTTATTCCCTTCGGATAACTGTCTTGTTTGATAAATTATTTCTTTGAAATTTGGAACGTTTACTGTAGAAAATCTGTTAACTGGCAAATTCATACTTTCACTTACATTTAGCTCGCTAACTAAACCTCCAGCAGGCTGAATTGTTGGCGAATCGGAAAATAATTTGTTGTATTGTATCTCTACGCCAAATTTTAAATATTGAATTTGTAAACTTATTCTTGAACCAGCATAGTTGCTCGATGAGTCCATTAGTTTTTTATAATATGGACTTATAACGCTTATGTCAGATAAACTTGGAGAGTCTATGATATTAGTTTTGAAATCAGAAATCTTATTAAAATTTTGATTTTTATTGGTATAGTATTTTACCGATCCTTCTATATTTGCTTCTACTATACCTCTAGGATTCTTTACTAGCGCAATTGAATAAGAATGAATTCTAGTTGGGCTAGAGTAAGTTCCACTGGTTGTAAAAGTAATATCGTAACCAACCTCAGTTTCTACTCCACCCAAGTCTTTATTTATTGATATTGGATTTGTTTTTAGAGTTTCGGTAGGATATATTTTAGGAACATTAGCAGCAAATTTTAAATAGTAAGTGGAAAAATAAGATGTAAAATAACCATTGCATCTTGTATATGCTGTTGATAAATTTGACTCTAATTTAGTTAAAGCGTTTTGCCTTGCTGCTTCTCTTGTGTCTCCTTTTCCTTTTATTCTTCCTCTTTCTATTATTTGAATTACGCCATCTTGCATGTAAGAGATGTCGTTTGTTAAAGTTTCAGTTGTGGTAGATGAATTGTCTGAAAATACTGTGTAGTTTTTTCCATAACTATATTGATAGTTTATGATGTCGTTTGTTTGATTTACTAACGAAGATCCGTAGTCAGTATTAGATACTTGAAAATTAGTAGAACTATATAAAGAACGTATACTAGATAAAGAGTCTAAGCCTTGAGCAAAAAATTTATTTGCTATTGTGTTTGCAAGTTTTGTTACTTCTTCTGGAGATTGCTTATCTATATTATCTATCCCGAAAGACAAAGAGTGAGAAGCCAAGAAGTTACCATCCTCTTGCAGAGTAAAACTAAAACTTTCTGTAAAGGATTTGACCTTATACCATGAAGAAATTAAAGAGCCAACAGCACTAGGCAAATTATTCGAAGCGAAATCTCCTGAAGAATCGTCTTTGAAAACCTCCATTGTTATTGTGAATTTACTGAATCTTACAGCGTTCTCATCAAAGTTTACAGAGGTTGGAAAAGTAAAATTTAAAAATCTTACTTTACCATAAGACAGGTCATTAAGCTTTAAATCAATAAAGTCAGTAGCGTTTTCTAGAAGTAATTTTATTTGCCTAAAATGTTCAGATACAGGAACAGAAGATTCTCTATTAGAAAAATAACCAGTAACACTAATGTTCTCTTTTCTTCTATAGTTAAAAGCGCCAGCTTTCTCATTCTCTAGGCTATAATTCAGAAGAGTAACTACAGCAAACTCAATTGCTGTTGAACCAAACTTTAAGACTGTTTCTGATGTAAAAGCCATATATATATTATACTAGTTTAGGGCCCATTTGTCTTCCCATTTCCTTAGGGAATTGAGAATATAAGAATTCCATTATACCAGTAATTCTATCGGAGCCAGTTTGATAAGATCTTTGATCGCTTACATTAATAACATTAGAGTTACTAACTGAAGTTCCGACCTTGTCTATTAATGGAGATAGCGCTTTTTGCATAGCGTCACTAACAGCGCCAGCAAATTGTTCAGCAGCAAAGTTTGGCACGAATCCGCCTGAAGCGTATCCCAATTTAGATTGCTGAGCTGGATTGAGAATAGCGTATTGCTCGGAAGGGTTCTTTGGGGTTGCTCCAAAATATCCCATTCTGTTATAAACCTCAGCTGCCGGGACTTCAATCTCTGCGCTGTTTTTTACTATATTTTTATAGTATTTAGATGGCTGAGGAACAGCGTTTCTATAGCCAGAGTAATCTGGATTTCTAAGGATGTCTAATTTTTCTCTATTGTAAGCGTTAGAGAAGTTAGGAATAAAGCCTCTAGATTTATTAATCTTTTTTCTCTCTTCTATTACCTGCTCAACAGAGACTCCCCTTCTCATAGCTTCTTCTAAAGCGTCTTTTGGCGCAGAAGCTAACATAGCAGATTGTCTTTCTGATTCGGCTCTAAATTGATCAATTTTATAGGTTTGAGATCCAGCCATTTCTGGATTCATTACTGCAGAATTAAATTTTTGCTCTCTTGCTTGAGTAGTTTCTCTTTCTTTAGAATAAGCTTCGTAAGACTTGTAGAGTTCCTTGTCTGCAAATTCTTCGGGCTTAAATTTTCCATAGATAGCTTCTTGGCTCATCAAGTAATTGGCCTTGTCTCTTGAGGTGAATAAGCCATTAGCCTCTTGATTTTTTACAATACCTTCTATAATTCCTTTTCTCAAAGGGGCTGTTTTTTCTTTGTCGTTTTTCTCTTTATCGGCTTGAGATCCCTTATAAACTTCAGCAAGACCTTTTGCTCCTTTAATTCTCTCTTCTTCTACGCCTTTTTTGCCCTGCTCTTCTATTTTAGCTATCCTGATTTCAAGATCTTTTGCGTCTTTAAAGAGCTCTTTCTTTGCTTTTAATCTAGCTTCTCTAATGGCTATTTCTCCACCTCTTTCTTTATTGATTTTATCTTCATATATTTTGCCGAGTTTTTCTCCAAGGCCAGCTTGATTTTCTATTACATTTCCGGCTCTATAGCCTATCTTAAATGCAGCTACTCCTTGACCAACTGGTCCGCCAGCTATAGCACCCATAGCGGTTCCATAAACATCGAATCCTGCACCTAGTATAGATCTTCCCTTGGTCACTTCTCCAGTCTCAGGATCTATATCCTCTTCTTTTTTGCCAAATAGTATGTCAGAATAGTCTTCAGCTATAGCGTTATCCTTAGCTTTAGCTATCTCTGCGCCTAAGCCCAAAGCAGAGCCTATTCCGTATGCTTTTCCGCCTACTTGAGATAAAGCTTTTGGAGTAACATTACCAAGCGAGCCTAAAAGGCCTTTTCCCTTAGGTAACGTTTTGCCTACCCCTTCGAACAGCGAAGCAGCATAAGCTGCCGCTTCGGCTCCTTTTACTGCCCCTAATCCGAAATTTCCTTCTCTAAACTCTGTTGCTGATTCGGCAGCGGTGCTAAAAGCTGAAGCGGCTTGTAAACCTTTCGATGCTACCTTACCTATCTTACCCTTAATAACCTCATGCTTAGCCGAAAGTTTCCCCCCCGCAAGAAAGTCTGTAAGACCAAGTGCCGCAGCGGGTATAATGGATGTAGCAGCTGCTTTTGAAAGATACTCCTCTAAATTTCTATCAGCTTCCCTATTTTCCCCTATTTGCTGCACATTGCCCAAAAATCCTAATCCAGTCAAAACTCCAGAAAGACCTCCTTTAACTCTTCCAGAGGAACCAGATAACCCAGCCGCCATGCCCCCTAAGCCTCCTTTAACTCTTCCAGTGAGACCAGATAACCCAGCCGCCATGCCCCCTAAGCCTCCTTTAACTCTTCCAGTGAGACCAGATAACCCAGCTCCAATTTTGTCGGTTACACCAGAAAACTTAGAGCCAACTGAACCAAAAACTGAATTGCCAAGATTTGAAATTTTAGCTCCAGCATTCTGGAACAAAGACTTAACTTTAGAAGAACTGCTTGAAAAAGCTCCTTTGACTTTTCCAAAAAATGAGCTTGGAAATGGAATATTTGTATCTGCAATTTTATTTTTTACAGATCCTAATAATGTATCATTTCCCATTACTCCCTTAGATAAGGCTTCTAAAACGTTAGATTGGACTAATTTATTATTTGATTTAACTCCAAGTCTTGATAAAATAGAATTAAAAACAGATGGGCTTGCTTTTGAAAAAGGGTTTTCAGCGGAAACGAATCCAGATCCGCCTTGACTTCCTCTTCTGCTTGTTGGGTTTATTTCAAAAACAATTGGATTAAATTTTTGGCCCAACTCGCTAAAAGGTTTTGTTGTTAACCCAAGTCTCTTACCTTCTGTAGCTGCGACCGCTCCTACATCTAAACCTAAAAATTGATTTTTTGCCAATTTTGGATTAGCTTTAACGAATGCTTCGGCAGCTTGCAAAGCGGCTCTTTCCGCAGCTCTTCTATAAGACCCTTTAGCAAGGTTCCCTCCTGTTGATTTGTCTATAGTTCCATTCCTTACAAGTTTAACGTTGCCTTTCCCATCAATAGCTACATGTACTCTTGACTCATTATGTTGATCAGAAAGTTGAGCTTTTTCTTGAATAAAGAAATCTGAACTTTTACCTTTTCCTCTTCCATAATCATTTAAAATTGTTCCATAAGCTGAAGAATCTAGTGGCTTTGAATTGATTCCGAAAACTCCTTTGCTTTGGATTGACAAATCGCCTACTCCAGTTTTAATTAAGAAATTAGATGTAGATAAATTTTGTTTAGCAAATGTTTCTACAGCTTTTTGAAGATCTGTAGCTGATCCGCCTTTCTTTTTAACATCTCTGATTATCTTATCTATGCTTGAAGTTGGTAAAATAGTTCCGCCAGCCAACGAAGCTTCTTGACTCTTTGGAGGTTCAGCTAATTTAGATATAGGAAGGAGATCTTTTACTCCTCCTAAGAACTTGCTTGCTGCAACGTGGCTCAAAACGGTATCGCCTTTATTTGGCATACCTCTTTCTCCTAAAGAGCCATCTGGTTTTATTTTATATAGAACGTAATCTCCCTTCTTTGGATTAGAAGCTGCGTAATCAAGACCCCATAATTCACCTTTCTTAGCCAATCCTTGAGCTTGTTTAGATATTTTAGGCCCATACAAACTTTTATCTGTTAGAACTTTATCTAAAATTTTAGATTTAGAAGCAAAATTAGGAACATATCCCTTTGAAGCTAAACCAATACTTGCTAAACCATTTGGCTCATCAATTGTATTAGTCACGCCTAAACCTAGTGGGTTATTTTGATTTATTAATTTATTGCTCTTGTTAATTCTTATTGAACTAAATGGAACATATTGGCTTTCTCTTTGGACCGCCTCTCTTAAGGGGTTATAGAAAGAAGGAATAAACCCTTTGCTTCTGGGACCAGACGCTCCAGATGCCATAGTGGCCATGGAAGCCCTAGCTTGGGCTGCGCCAGAAGATTCTCCAGATTGAGATGTCGAAGACGGAGTTATATTGACACTAGCATTAGATATGTTTACAGTTTGGACGTCTATTTTTTCTCCAAAAGCTTTTTTTACAGAATCTGTAAGCGAAGTTAAAAATTTTTGTCTAGCGACTTCAGTTTCTTTATTTATTTCTGCTACTGGAGCAGCAGTCTTTTCTTGCAAAGCCTTAATTTGTTGGCCTTCTTGTATTGTTAGATTTAAATCAGCAGTAGCGGCTTTAATTACATCCGCTAAGTATCTAGTAGTTTCTTGAGGAGAGTTCCCTCCAGATAGCTCCGCTTCGGCTTGAGTAGCTGCTAAAGTTTTCAATCCTTCAGAATCAAGCCCTTTAGCCCTTAGCATTCCAGGAATATCTCCATATCCGCCAGCGGATTCTAATAAAGAAGCGTTCCTAAAAAGATCTTTTCTCAAGTCATTAGCTCTAAGATTAGTTAACCTATCTCTTACAGACCCAAGAGCTTTAGAATTTTCTATAAGACCAGGATATAAGTCTTTAATAGATTTAACTACATTAACCATTCCAGAAGTTTGAGATCTTTCGGAACCAAGAGTTGCTCCTAGTCTGCTTTCTAGAAGGCCCTTTATTGGAGCATTGATAGAATCGATTCTTGATCTAGAGTCTATGCTGGTTTTTATGCCGCCGCCATAGGTTAACTTTTCTTGAATACTTAAAACCCTAAGCTGAGCATTTTTATTTATTTCTGAAATGTCGGAAATCTTTTTAAGCTCTCTAGATTGGGTTTCATTAGTAGTAATTAATTCTTCTAGAGCTTCTATTTGTTTTTCATTTAAACCAGGAGTCTTAGATAATTCTGCTAATACAGCCCCAGCGTCTTGCCCAGGAGTTTGAATTCCTTGCAATTTATCAGTAACATTAGTTGGAAGTTTTAAGTCTTTGTCTATTAGCTTTGTGTTTATTTGAGTTCTGAAAGATGTAATTGCTGAAATAGACTCTTTTGTTTTTTGAAGATCTGACTCGAATGAAATAGCTGCTCTAGCCCCGAATTGACCGGCAAAAGGCTTCAGCTCTTCAGCTCCCGATTTTAAAGCTTCTAAACCGGCTTGTCTTCTTACTTTTTTTCCCTCTATCTCTTTGCTAGCTTTGATCTCTTCGCTTTTTAAAACTTTTATTTGTTTAATGCTTTCTTTACTTATTTTATTGTATTCTATTTCTAATTTTACAGCCTCTAAAAATGATGGGATTAATTTGTTTTTTATCTCTTCTTTTTGAAGGTCAAAGAAAGTTTTTAAAGGCACTAAATCAGCATCAGAAAGAATTTTATCAAAATTTGCAGGCACTAAATCTTTGCTGTTTAATTGCAATAATTTATCATTAGCCAAAGAAATTTCTTTAGAAAATAAATTAATTAAATCTTCTGGAGATTTTGTTTTAGACCCTTCGAATTGTATGATTTCTTGTTTTACCGCTTGTTGTTGAGAGGCTTTTCTGCGAGCATCTTCTATTAAATTAATTTTCTTTTCTACATTAGGCTCTGAAGAAATTGCCGCTGCTAGTGCAGGATTATTTTTAGTTACGTTTTTTGTTAACTCAGAGGCTCTTTTACTTAAATTAAATAATTGCTCTGGAGACGATGAGGCGTCTTTAAAAGATTCATTTAATTTGGACAGAGTATCTGCAAGTTCTTGAGTTCCTTCTGTTAAGTCTTTAAACTCTTTTGCTGCTTTGTCTGATTCTTTTTCAAGTTTTCTTCTTTGGAGATCTTCGCCAACAGATCTGGAAGCATAAAACCCCATGGCTGCTTGCGCTCCCCCTAAAGCTACTGGTACGCCTAACGCTGCAGCTCTTGCTCCCAGCTTTTGACCTTTAGAAGCTTTTAAGCCTCTCATGCCCTGCAAAATCGCCAGGAGAGCAGGCGCACCAATTTGCGTTGCTGTATTAACATCTTCAGACAAGACTTCTCTGTCAGCTAATGTGCTTGATAAAGATTGAAAAAGCCCTATTCCAATTGACTCACCAAAAAAAGAACTAAATAAATCAGAAACTTGAGCCGCAGTTGTTCCTTTTTTACCTCTTGGAGTTTTTGGAACCTTTACTCTCGGTGCAAAATTTGGGACTACATCTTTGAGACCATTAGGCTCATCTTTTTTGTTTGTTACTGCTATTGGATTTCCGCTCTTATCAAAATGAGCCATGATTTGAGAAACCGGAAGACCAGTCATAGATTTCTCTCTGCTTATTGAATCAGATAAGCCAGAGAAATTAGGAATATAGCCTTTTGCGAAAATGCTCTCTCCTTTTGGAGCTCTAGCTGCGCCTTTTAAAAGTATTGGGTTTGCTCCAGGAATAGAAGATAATAATTCTTTCACTATTAAACTATTTATATCTCCAGCGTAACTACTATCGCTTAAGTCTCTATCTATATAATAATTGGCGACTTGTTTTCTTGTCTCTAAATCTGAAATTTCAGATGTGTTTTTTAAAAAATTCTCCATCACATCTCTTTCTCCTTGGTGTAATTCTACATCCCATCTATCTGTGTATTTTACAGCTTTTCTTTTCTTTCCTACGTTACCAATAAATCTTCCTAATTTATATGTATAGCCTAAAAATGGGTTAGGTCCAGGAACATTATCTTCTGGTCCTAATTTTCTTGCTTTATACTGTTTTTGGACATCCCTGCCAACCATTAATGCTCTCGATTCAGCAATTTGTTCTGGAGTAGAAAATAAAACTTTAGCTGCTTGTCTAACATCAGACAACTCTAATTGTCCTTGTGTAGATTTCGGATTGAATCTATAACTTCCATCTTTATTTTTAATTAAAGCTTTTGGGCCATACTCGTTGCCTACATACTCTTCGTATTCTTTTTGGCCGCCCAATAATTTATAACGTAAAAAATCTCTATAGTCTCTATAGCCTCTTCCGCCGTCGGGGTATTGTATTCCTGTAGAAACCGCTTCTTCTTGAGATTTAACACTAAAACTTGACTCATTAATAATTGGAGCTAGCCTGCTAGCTGCCATTTCTCTAGCTTGATTATTTTTAAATATAAGATTTATAACAGATTTTGCATCCTCTAAATCTTGAGGGCTATTAATAAGATCAGCAGGTTTTTTTAAGAAATCTAAGAATGGATTTACAAGATCCTCCACTTTTCCTTTTCCAGTAGCAAATTTTATTAACGTTTTAGGCGAAAGAACTGAACCAGACATTTTAGCACTAGCTTTAGTCAAGAATCTTATAGTAGATAAATTAAACCCTGCAAAATTAGGAACATACCCGCCTACCCTTGGAATTGAAATAAGACTATCAGATCCCAATTTAGAAACACCCATCGCTGAAGCGTTTTTAAAGAAATCCTTTCTAGCCTTTCCTTTTCCTGGAACAGAAAGCAAAAACTCAAGATTCTCTAAACTAATCTTATCTGGATTATCATAGAAAAATTTTAAAATTCCTCTATTGAAATCTTGTCCTCTTGCAGCTTTAGAACCCATTCTTCCACCAATCCAAGTCGCTGCTTGAACCCCCAAACCACTAACGCCTGCTTTAGATCCAACGTTTCTGAACGCTTGGGAAACTTTATCATATTGCTCCCTATTCATAGAAGGGGCATTTTTTACATTAAATTGTTTATTCAATGCGTCGCCTTGAGCTCTGTAGTCAACTGTAACATCCGTGCTTTGAAATGGATCTAACATGTTGTTTACGAACGATTTTCTCTTATTTCCTGTAAGCTTTTCTAAACCAACAAGTAAATTTGCAGCTTTAGTTCTGTTTGCTCCATATGTTTGAGCCTTTACCGACCCTATTTCTCTTTCGTCTATGAAAATTGGAGAAGCTGCTGTTGAGAGTTTCTTTTGGTAGAACAAGTTATATCTTAAAGCGTCTAATGCGTTTCTCTCTAATGGGTTAGCAGGAGAAAGGGCAGACATTACATTAGCAAACTTTTCTGGAGAAGTTCCAGAAGCCTTAGAAAAAACTTTAATTAAATTGTTGTAATCTTCGTAAGCTCTTGCGAAATATCTTTGATTCTCAGGGGTTAGTTTTTCAAAATTTTTGCCAATATTTGCTTCCATCTTATTAGAAGAAATATTTGGGAATTTATATTTATCTTTTTTAGCAAAATTAGGAATATAACCAGCAGCATTTGCCCCAGTCATTTCACGATAATTATCTTGATAGCCAAGTTTTGCTAATTCTTTTTTTCTCTTTTCGCCTAAGCCTCCAAAAATACCTGGATCAACTATACTAATTCTTGCTCCTTGTCTAGCTAATCCTTCTGCTACTCTACTAGTAGATTGCCAAGAACTATTCATTTTCCCTACAAGTCTATCGCTCCCTTTTCTGGAAACTATTTTAGTAATAAGATCTTCTGCTTTTTTATTAAGCATTAAATTTCCAAAATTAGCTAAATCTCTGGCCTCCATTGCTTTTCCAGAGTTGATTTGTTTAGCAGATAGTCTTCCCAAATTTGTTACTAATTCATAATAATTTTTATACTCTCCTGTATATTTATCTAGATTATCTCCGATATCTTTGGCGGTTTTTCCCGGAGCTAAGCCTTTGACTATAGATCCAGATCTAATAGAGTCTTCTAATGTGCCATATGTATGAGGAGCCTCAAAAAGTTTTCCTATATATCCTCCACGCATGCCCTGATAACCAAGCTCTCTGCTTGCTTGAATCTGCTCAGATAATTTTCTAGAAGCCAAAAATTCATTAGCTATTTCTCCTGCTCCTGATTGTCCTGCTCCAGAAAAAAACTCTTTTCTAACTTGGCTTTCATTAATCTTAGAAACAGTTCCAAAACTTCCTGATGCGTTACTAAAATTAGGAACATATCCCTTAGCCATTCTGGGGATGTCTTTAACGTTTCTGTATCTAGGAATGATTGCTGTTTCTCCTGTGCCAGCGAAATTAGGAACCACATCCTCTTCGTCGTTAATCATTACTGGGCCAGTTTTACCTTTGATTGTAGCTCTGATTAATCGAGCCTTAGGATTTTTGGCTCCGAACCCTTTTGCAGCAGACTCTTCTTGTTCTGCTAATCCCATTGAAAAATTTGGAATATATCCAGAAGCAACAAATCTTCCTTTAGCATTTCTCCTTGGGTTAACTTGATTTAATCCAAAAGAATTTACTTGCCCTATAGTTGTAACAGTGGGCTTTATTTTACTTATTGTATTAAAAATTGTTTGGGCTAAATTTGCTTGTCTTTCTAGTAGAGAATTTTGTGCTAAAATTTCTTTTAAAACCTCTCTTCTAGCTTTGCCTTCATTATAGACTCCCTTAACGGTAGCTTCACCAATAAAATTATTTTTCTTTACAACATCTGAAATTTGATTTATTAAATTTAATTGCTCTCTTTCTTTATCTCCGCTGAAAGAGCCTCCCGTAACGACTCTCCCTAATGGATCTGTGATGCCTTTTATTTGCGTTTTTACTGATGCGCCTAAAAACGAAAGCAGCCTTTTACCTATAGACCCAGCAACTACAGCCGCAACTGGCGCTCCAACGAAAACCAATGCATTACCAAGCGTGTCTAGAACTCCCTTACCAATTTCTCTAGATAAATTTTTTCCAATTTCTTGCCCAGCTTTACCAATTTGAGGAGCAATGCTCTCTGGAGAAAGAAATTCTAATATTGCTTTTGTAACACCAGCCCCGCCAGAAATAATTGGCCCAAACAAGCTTTTACCTATATCCGACCCAACTTGCGTTGCTAAATTTGCAGTGTCATTAATTAGCGCAGCATAGCTTTTATTTAATTCGGAATTTTTCTTAATAGCCTCATCTGTAGCTCCTATAGAAATCTTAAGAGAGCTTGCATAAATACTGTTGGCGCTTCCCAAGTCTCTAATGACTGATTGTAATTGGTTAATCTGATAAACACCGCCAAGAAGCTCTGCTGTTCTTGATTTTTCAGCTTGGCTTAGATTTTTTGTTACATTCGTATAGTTCTTAAGAATATCAATAGCATTAAGCAGAGATCCATTTTGATCAGTAACGACTACTCCGATTTGCTTAAGCTGATCTAATATTTCTGGTCTTCTTACTCTTGTAAAGATTGTTTTTAAAGCGTTACCGATTACAGCACCGCCACGACCAGTGATTTGTTGGGCAGTAGTAATTGTAGCAACCAATTGATCAGAAGACAAGCCGGCTTCTTCAGCAGCACTTCCTACGCGGGTTAGAGCTTCGCTTAGGTCTTTAGAGCTAACTGCAAATCTTGTGTCAACAGCAATTAGCTTATTTATGATATCTGTGCTAGTTAAAGCTTCTTTACTAAAACCGTTAAGAGCAGTCGTTATACTGTTTACCGATTGAGCATAATTTAAACCAGAAATTCTAGATAAGACAAGCGCATCGTTAGTTCTGGTTAATGTCTCTTCAGTTGACAAGCCTTGTCTGGCGAACTCTTTAGCAGCTTCTGTAGCGTCAGAAAAAGTTGAGCCTGTATTTCTAGCGATTGAAAATAAAGTTTTGCTAAAGTTCTGAAGACTAGACTCAGACTCTCCTAAGAAAGTATTTAGTTCTGTTAACTGTTTATTTACTTCTATTGTGGCTCTTGCTGTTTCTGAGATAGCTTTAGTAACTAAATAAATGCTTCCAGTAGTAGCCCCGAATGCTGTTACGCGGGCAGCGGCTGCTTGCAGTGATTTAGAAAACTCTGCTGCGTCACCACTAATTCTTCCTAGTGGTTGACTGAAGCTTTTATTTATTCTTGACTTAAAAAGATCAATATCTTTGTAAGCCGCAGACGTATCAACTCTAAGTCCCGCTGTAATTGTAGTAGACATATTTTTCCTTTAACCTTTATTTATTACACTATATTCCATGCATTTTAATAAAATCTTCTCTAGTAAGCTTATTTCCTTTCTTTTTAGCTATTTCTGACAATGTGGAAGCTCCTCCGCCCGCCATCTTTTGCAATTCTTCTGTAGAAGCTCCAATATGGCCAACTCCTAAAACGTTATCGTCAGCCTTTCCAATGTCAGAATTTATCACCATTTCGTACCAATCAATCATCTTATCAGGATCTTCGGAAACATCTTCGGGAGGGTTAGCTTGAGCTTTGTTTTGTATTAATGATTTAAAGTACTTGCATTGAGAAAATAAATTAGCTTGAAAGACAGTTAAGTCTTTAATATACTTACCGTAAAAGTAATAAGCGTTATCATTACATAAATGAAATAAGCTCATTAAAAACGAACAAGCAGCTACTCTTTTGATTTCTTTAAGTGAAAATTTTTGATAAAATAAATTTAGAGACCTCACAAGATCTGTAAGTTCTATTTCATCTAACTCTTCGAATTCTTCTTTTGTAAAATACCTCTCTTTAAGATCTTCGTTTTTAAAGAAAGCTTGAAATATAAACAGCTCATTAAATAACTTTTCCGCATAATCTTCAGCACAAAAACCTAAAAGATAAGATTTTTCTTTTTCTAATTCTGAGGCTTCGGTTTCTAGCAATTTTATTCTACTTTTAGTTTCATTAATTTGCTTCTTTACTATCAAATTCTGAAGGATTAAGTTAGTGTCTGATATTTGTTTTTTTAGAGATTCTATTCGTATTTCATTTTCTCTATCCCAAATATTTTCCCGCATTAAGAAAATTAGCTTGTCTTCTTTTTGATCTAAACCTTTCTCGACAGCCTCCTTGAGAAATGCTTCTCTTTTCTTATTGAGCATTCCATTTTCTATCTCTGTGAAATGTCTAATAAAAATAGGCTTTCCTGAATGTTCAAACTCAGAAAAGCCCAAGCAAATTTCTCCGTATAAACTTTTTAGTAAATTTATTTTTGTATAAGTGTCTGTCACATCTATTAGGTTACAAGGTCTTCCTTGCTAACGCCTGAATTCAATTGGCCAATCAAGAAGGCTCCCTTTTCAACAACTCCAGTTAAGAATTGATCTTCAGAGTCTTCAATTTGATTCAACCTTTCCATTCTTTGGTCAAAAGTTCCATCTCCGAAAAGGCAAGTTTCGGAACCTTCGTCTCCTGAATATAGCAAGTTTAGTACAAACCAAAGATTGAGCAAATCCGCAGCTCTCTTTTCTGCCGTATTATCAAATAAAGAATTTTGAACGCTTTCGTAATCAAAAAGCTTTTGTCTCAAAGACTTATAGTCATCATTAATATTAGCAATCTTAAGATCCTTCTCAGCATCTGAAAGGCTAGAGTCATTCTTAATCTTTTCAGCGTCTACCTCTATCATTATAGCTCTAGAATAATTATTCGTATATTCCTTCTTCTCGTCATCTGAAGCTAGAACTCCATCCTTTTGAAATTTCCTCAGCAAAAATGCTTTAGTTATTAATCCTAGTTTAATAGCCTCAGAGACCTTAACAGAATAAAAAATAGAAGAATCATCTTGTATCTTTCTGGTAGGCTTTAAGATACAAAAACGTTGAGGGACTTTCTTCTCTACTTCTTTAGTAATCTGCACTTCGTTTCCAGATTCGTCTTTTTCAACAATCGTTTCTTTTACCTTTTGCGTTTTATCTAATGTAAAAACGTGGAGCCATTTTTCTTTCATATTTATTTTAAAGTTACGTTTACAGACTTAAGATTGGCATCAATTGTTCTTATTGTGTCGTTGCCAGCGTCCAAAATCTTTTTGCGTATATAATTATATTTATCAGTATCAAAATAATCAATGTTTTTTACAAAGTCTTCAGACGTTTTGTCTTTAACTTTTTCCAAAAGAAGCAAATGTTCTTTGTGTAAATCTTCAACCATTTCAAAGTATTTTTTGTATAGAGAAATAACGCCCCGATCAATTTGGAACTTTACATACTCTTTTAGTTTTAAATTATCCATATTCCTATCTATTATAAAAGAATAATAGTAATAAATATAAAATAAAAAACCCCCGCCAGTTAAGGCGAGGGTTTGTTTCATTAATTTAAAATTATGGATTATTCGTTTGCGAAGATCTGAAGTGCAATCCAGAGTTTTTGCCGATTTGAGCAGAGAGCTCAAAGGTGACAGTCTTATTTGGTCCTATAGAAGAGGTTATATTTTGAGAATCTAACTTAGCTCCCTTTAGAATAATCTGAGCAAAATTTGCTGTGCAAGTAGAACCTTTGTAACCGTTTAGAGTTAGCATTGCTGTATATTTAGTACCATCGTCGCAAGCTCTATTAACAAGACTAAATAATCTATTATTGGCTAAGTCACCAACTACTGCATTTACAGACATTGTGCAGTTAATTGGGAATGTTATTTCTCTTGCAAATGCGAATGTATTTCCAAGTTTTCTGATTGGTTCGCGATTGATTGTTAATGATACGCTAGCACTTTGAATCTTCAAATCAGCCTCAGATAGACCAACCATTGGCTTGTCGTCTGTATCAGTAGTGCCTAAAAACAATGTAACGTCACCGGGTCTTATTGCCGCAACTTCTGCTGTCGCATCAAACGATCCAGCTCCAGCTGGTAAAGTGACTGTTGTGCCAGGATCAGTTCCATTTACGATAGATGGATTTGGAGCTACTAAAGTTGAAATTCCGCCAGTAAATACTATATTTTGCCCTTCTAGAGCGCAAGTTACTGTTGGGATTCCTCCTACAGCAGCTTCTAGAGACCAAGAAGTTAAGAATGCGTTACCAATACCAATGATACCATCGTAGTTCGATGTAACTGCCATTGCCGTAGTATCGTTGGCATCGATACCAGCGTCACTAGTCATAATAAATATATTTTTTTGATTATAATCAGCTCCGCTAGCTATAATGAAATCTAGCATGTGATCTGCAATGCTAGACACGCCTGTGACAGCATTGGTTCTTAGACCTAAATGCCTTTCATTGAACCCTGTTGGCTCAAAGTAATAAGATAAATCAACCGCTACCGTAGGCTCTTGAATAATCAACCTATCAATAGCCGCTAGCTCTCCAAATTGATTAATATCTTGACGTTGAATGCTAAAGTTGTAGTTACAACTCTGGACTCTTCTGAGGCTGTGATTTGCCGCAGAGAGCGTAGCTTCTCCTGTTGGTGCTGAATATACAGCGTCGCTTTGGTAAATTACTCTATTTCTTGGCATATATGTTCCTTATATAGTTCTAACTTAGTTTTACACTCAGAAATTTGACTTTGGAATTATTTTTTATAATTTTAAGACGCAACGCCGTCTGTGTGAGGATTTCTTACTGACTCTAAATCAAAATCAACAAAAGCTGAAAAGACATCTGGATTCAAGTCTACAAAATCAGCAGATTTATTAACCGCTACTCTTGAGACGCTAACATCAGATATATACACTGGCGCTCCGGTTGCTATTCCGGTATAATTATAAGCAGTTCCAGTATAGGAACTCATTGCGTTCATTTTTAGATCATTGTTATCAATTAGTCTGAAAAAATTATGAGAAGAGTCTCTTAATATGCCGCAAGCTGCGTCTAAAGAAAATTGAGAATCAGACATAACAATAGCTCTAAAATAAGAACTAGTCATATCTACTCCCCCGAAAGCAAATGGATCATTCTTAGAATTGATCATTGTTAAAAAGATAGCCGGGTAAGTTATTTCGTTAACCTGCAATCCTCTTACCGTTTGAGGTTTTCTATTCTTGTTTTCTATTTTAGTATAGAATAGAATTCTGTCTTCGGTTTTATCTGTTAGGTAAACGTTGTAATCTTTTATAGCATAATTTCCGCTTATTACAGAAGAGTTTCTATTAACATTAAAAATCACTTGACCATCGTAGTGATTTATAGCAACTAGCCCGCTTTGGCCAGGAGTTATAAAATTGCCATTCAAATATACCCCAGAACATTTAGTCGGCCCATTTACAGAAGAGTCGCTTACCAATTGTTTATATGGCGCAGCGTATGTGTAGTAATTTCTATACACTCCAGTTACTGGATAAAAGTAAGAAGACAAATTAGTATAAGCCTCGCCTCTTTTTGTGACTTCGTGATCTATATACAAAAGGAAGCTGCTGGTTAAAGTATTTTGATAATTGGCTTTCATATTCCGCTAATTTTTTTAATGAATTCTTTTATTAAAGGAGTCACGTATCCTCTTGGTTTGTAATTAGAAAGTCTAGGCCTAGATACTGATGGGTTTTTTATAACGCCATCTAATTCTACGCCTCTACGAGATTCGCCTCTTGGATAATTTGCGTATCTATTAAATCCAGAGATGCCTTTCTCTACTCCTTTAATCCAGTTTCTTCCTGAGTAATCTCTAACAACGCTTCGAGAAGTTTCGTCAAAATCATCAAGGTCAGGAACAGAAAATGATATATTTATATTTCTATATGTTCGCCCAGTCGTGAATCTGCCTTTTGCGTCTCTATTAAATATCCTTTCTATTCTTATAGATTTTAATTGTGTTGTACTAAATAATATTTTAGAAACCTCTTCGATAGGAGAAGAGCCTTCGAAAAAGCCAATAAAACCAAATAAATCTCCATAACCTCCAAGAGTTCCCGATATGTTTCCTAAATCTGGACTCGCAATCTCTTGAGAAATTTTGTCTTTTAAAAAGCCTTGAATCATTTCGATTTTTTGAGACTCAAAATTGTTTTTGATTAAGTTTTCTATTTGTTTTTGGATAAATTTATTCTCCAAAGCGTCAGATATTAAATCTCCATTTACTTTGATGTTAGTAAAGGTCATTACCTTACCCTTTCTAAATAATAAGTATAGTAGTCTGGAGTGATATATCTTCTAAAAGATTCTGATGATATTATTTTATATAGAGTGTCGTTAATGCCTACATTCAAAGTGTTGCTATCGTTTTCTATAAAATCATAAGCGTCACTTTTTACTTTTATTGAAGTGTCTCCTTTAGGAACTACGTTTCCCACTTCGTCCAAGTAAGCTTGTTTCTGATTAACATTGAAATTAACCAGTGCTGAAAATACTCCAGTCACTGGCACAAAATTGATATTAGAAATGTCAACTCTTTCATTGTAGCCATACATTCTTGGCTTGTTAACATCTACGATTTCTATCTGAGCGTCTTTATAAATTACAATATCTTGCTTAAAGGTATCGAATAAATCATTCAATCCTTTTTTAAATATTGTTTTCTGGGCTGATGTCAGTAAAGAAGCCATGCTTTTTATTACACTCTATCCAGAGATAATCTCTTATTAAGTTCAAATTACAACATTCAAATGAGCAACATTACTCAAAACTTCTCCAGCAGCATTAGATACTTTAACCGTATAATCTCCGGCTTGATTCTCTTGCAAATTCGGTAAATCATATCCTGCCCATACAGCTCCAGAAATCTCTGAACTATTAAACATCCATTGATAAGATGGAGTCGGATATCCCGTCGCTATTACATTAAATATAAATGAAGATCCAGTAACGGCTTCTCCTCCCGCTGGTTGATCTACTATCACTGGAACAACTGGAGGAGCGACAGAAATTTGGCACCCAGAACTTGTAACTGACCCCAAAGAGTTCGATACTACAACATCATAGAGCCCAGCTTGATCTAGTTGTATGTTTAAAATTTGTAATCCGTCTCCATTCACTCCTGATAGATTTTCAGAATCTTTTCTCCATTGATAATTTAGAGGTTGGCCGGCAGCCATTAATGACACATAGATATTCTGCCCAGACCATAAAGAAATGCCAGATTGAGGCTGTATTGTAATGGACGGGGCAATAACTGGAAATATATCTGCGGGCCAAGGAGCTGGAGGAGTTACTACTGGAGGAGCAATTTGGTTAACTATTTGTTGAATTGATGAGTTTTCAAATCTTTCTTTATCTCCAGATTGAAAAACCGAATAAACCCAATCTAACACTTGATTTTCCTGCAAGTCAAGGTAAGGCGTGGCTGGCCCAGGAGCGGCTGGAATGCTAGTTACGCTATAAACTCTACCATAGTATGGCCCGCCGCTTACGCCGTTATAATAAGACAAGCAGTCCCAGTGGACGTTAAACACATAATCGGTTGCGCCGCTGAACTCAGGGTAGCAGTCCATTGCTGTTACTTTCCACTTTAGTTGCATGTCTTCGCTCATAGTTTTGTTATTATATGAAATTTATTACACTGTTTAAAATGATTTGAGCGTTATAATCCAAATCTTCCTTTTGTAGCATTGTAATTTTGTAAAACTTGAGCGGCAGATAATGAAGTGTTATAAACTCTTGATTCCCCAACGTAACCATTTAAAGTTCCTACTCCTGCATGAGCATTAGCAATAAGAACATAACTATTACCTGTAAATGTCGTATTTAAATTACTTGCAGTTGAATATAAAACTCCATTAACATAAAAATATAAAACATTTGAAGATTTTGTCGCAACAACGTGTGTCCATCTTGAAACTGGATTATAATCATTAGCTTGATAAACTCCTGTTACTGTGCCACCCGCAGCAATATATTGAACATACAAACCAGAATATAAACCAGATCTCCATTTTGATATGTAAACGTAATTACTTGAATTTGTACCCAAACTCATTACTCCTCTATATACGTCATCTGACGCAACTGAAGCATCAAAATAAACCCAAGCTTCTATTGAAAAAGAAGATGATCCTAAATTTAAAGCAGACACTGTTGATGTGGCAAAGTAACTATTAACTGATGGATAAACTGAAAATACTCCATTATATAACTTACTATAATTAATATTTCCAGTAGCAGATGCATCTATTGCATTTCCGCTAACATCATACCAAACCGTACCTGCTCCTGCATAACCATATGGATTACCAGCATCAAGATTTAATACTAATCCTTGTTGTACAATTGTATTTGCAAATTTTGACTTTAGAGCTTCGTAATTTTGACTTATTTCAGCTTGAGATAAAGCTCGACTATAAACAGAAACATTATAAATGTTACCCGTTAAATATCTAGCAGCAGAAAATCCTTGCACTTGACCCAATAAAAATCCATCTGTTAAGCCAGCATAAGATATATTACCAGTGACTGTAGTCGCTGAATATTGCAAAACTCCATCCACATAAACTCTTTGATTTGCGCCGTCATAAGTTCCTACTACATAATAAATTTGATCATTATTCGGAGTGACGCCAGAACTTTGTTGTAAATAATTTCCTGATCCGCCACCTATAGAAAATCTTATCGGGCCGCCACTAGTTCCTAGCCAATATCCAGCAATTCCAGTGTCGCCATATCCAGCTATAAATTGAACACCTTGACCATTATTTACTGTTTTAAAAAAAGCCGCTATTGTTACATTATTTACTTGTAATGAAGAGTTCGGTCCTACTTTAACAAAATCGGAAGTTCCATTAAATTTAAAAGCTCCTTTGTTATAAAAATCATAATCTGGCATATTTGCCACAGTTCCATTGCCAAATAATCCATTATTATTATTGTTACTCAAATCAACTATACTTCTATCAGTATTAGATATACCCCATTTTTGTCCAAGATATGTGTGGACTTGTTTTAATTCTGTAGCTGATAAAACTCTACTAAATACTAATACTTCACAAATTTCTCCTGTAAAAAAACTACTATCAATAATTGCGCCAATTTGTATATCTCTTACTATATTTCTACTGGCAGTCGTTCCCGTACCAGAAGCTGTTCCATTTACATATAAAGATCCCAAACCAGATGAATTTATATAAGTTCCAGATATAACTCCTAAAGTATTTATAGCTAACGCATTTGGAGAAGTAACAAATGTACTGTTATGCCATAATTGTATAAAAGTACTATTGCCGAAATAAAATGCATGAGCATTATTAGTTCCAGATGTATCTGTTTTACTACTTATTATGTTTCCAGTAGTAGATGTTGAAGTTTGATATACGACTGCTATTTTTGTATAGTCGGTTGTATTTGATGGAAATACATTCCCTGCATTAAATAAAGTATCATTTGACCCATCAAAAACAAGAGTTTTTCTGCTATTTTTTATTGTACTTCTACTTGGTTGATTTGCTACTGTGGCTTGACTTACATGATTATTTAATCCGCTTTTATCTCTCCATTGACTCACTACAGTTCCTGAACTATAACTAAAAGTTGTATCATCGGCAGCATCTAACCAAACCAACAATCCATTTTTTACAGGCAAATCAGTTGGATATGATTTATTATTTGATGCATCTAAACACATCACTAAACTATCTTGCACGATTTTTGGAGAGTATATTTTTGACATATATTATAATCCGAATCTTGTTTTTGTTGCTTCGTAATTTTGAGATACTTCAGCCGCCGTTAATAATCTGTTATAATGACACACACTCGCAATTCTACCTTTAAACATTCTAGCTCCAGAATAAGAATCTGCATAAACACCACCTATTAACATTTCATTTGAATTAGAATTTCCTATAACATTTATAGCTTTTGTACTATCAAAATTTCCATTAATATAAAATGACACCTGATTACCAGTTCTGTTTACCACAATAGCAGCAAAATTCCATCTGTTAATTAATACAGTTCCATCTGAAGAAACACCATAATCTTGTGAAGCTGTTCCTCCAGTTATAGAATTTGTATATTGTCTAAAATGAATAGTGCCGTTACTATATACAGTTAATCCCATATCACTATTATTTCCTATTACATTTTGAAATATAGGACTCCATGCGTCACTGTATGATGTCAGATAAAACCACCCCAATCTTGTATATTGTGTCTGCGTACTTGTGGCAGTAACTAATCCTGTAGAATAACAATAAATATTATTTTGTATTGTTCCATTATTTATAAATGAAAAATAAGATTGTGAGCCACTTTGCACAAAACTTGGATATGTATAGAGGGTTGAATTAAATATATTACCGCTGCTGCTAACATCCCTCCAACTCGTATTTCCAAAATAATATGGATTAAAATTTGTTGCGGCGGAAGCTCTTTCTAATTGGACACCGTCCCACCAAATTGTTTTTCCAACTTGTCCACTTGATCCGCCAAATCTCATTTGAATAAAAGCCGTAGAAGCATTGCCAAGTGTAGTCGTAAACGTAAATCTTTGCCAACTAGTTGTTACAGTAAAAGATGTAGCAGCAGCTTCAATATATACTCCTCCAGAATTCGCTCCAAAGATATAACAATTTCCAGTTAATGTTTCACTTCCTTTGGCATAAAAACTAAGAGTCCAAGTTTGTCCAGACGCTGCTGGAGCTAAATTCCAAATAGAACTATTATAACTTCCAACATAAGGATCAGTTCCAGTCATTACCATTTTTAAAGGTATTGAACCATATTGTCTAGTTATGGTAGTATCTCCAGAAAGAGTGCAGTTATTATTACCAGTTCCAGACCAAGCAAAAATATTGGTAGGATTAGGCATAACATTTGGACTATAACTTCTCATATAAGAAGCATCCAAATCTAAAACCAATCCACTCCTAACTATTTGCGGCCCATTATTTACTGTACTCATATTTTATAATCCATAAGTTGTACGGGTTGCATTGAAATTTTGCAATACTTCTGCGGCAGTTAATGGTCTACTATACAATCTTACATTTGGAATTGTTCCATCATAACTTCTCGTCAATGTATCTGGATTTCCTCCATCAAAATCTGCGCCTATTGTAATAGCAGTTGTAACTGATTTTAATAACGGACTGCCATTAGTATCAGTTTGAATAAAAACTCCATTTCTATACCAAGAAACATATCCGTTATCGTATACTACTGTATAATTGATATAAACAGATGTAGATAAATTATGAGCGATAGAATGTAGGCTATAATTAGTTCCAGCAGAATTCCCCACCAGAAAATAAATATTTCCTTGAGCAAACCAATTTAAAAATAATAAAAAACAAAAATTTGACTGACTACCAGACCCCCATTTAGATACTAAAGTTTTAGTTTGCGACGTACTTGTAGGTTTTGTCCACACATCAATTGTTAATTGAGTATTACTTGGTAATGTTGTTATTCCTGTATTTATATAATTGCTCCCCGCTGTAGTAAAATAATAACCACCAGAATCAAATGCAACATTTGATAAACTTACATTAACATTATTTCCACTCATATCCAACAAACCACCACCACCAGCAACAGTATTAGCTGTTCTACTTCCTAAAACTAATGGAGTAACATAAGCTTTTTGTTCAATTTGATAACCAAAATACGCAAGTTTTTCACCAGCAGTATCACCTGTATAACTACTCATATACACTCCTGTTTCATTAGCTTGAGTAGTAAATGTTGCAGTTAATCGTATCCAAGTTCTTCTCGGCCAATTTAAATAATTTGTATCTCCATTATATCCAAAATACGCCAAGTCATTATTGTTAATATTCGTTCTTACATAAGGCGGTACTTGCATGGACCCTCCACTAAACCAATAATAAATAGACATCGAATATTGAGTGCTTCCTGAAATGGGAATAATTGATGAACCTAATTGTTGATTTCCAACTACCGTAACAGTTGAACTAAATATTCTTAAATTTGAAGTATCTACATTTAATATTACTGGTTTATCAATAGTTGTATCATTATCATTAAAAACAGTATTTCCAGAATTCACCCACCAATTACCATTTGAATTTAAAAAACTGTTGGTAGCATATGCAATATTTGTAGTAGCTTGTCCTCTAAAGCTTTTAGGAAATTCACGGTTATAATATAACTGTAAATCTTTTTTTACTACTCCTCGGTTGGCATGCTGAACGGACATACATATCTTTACACTTTAAAAAACTCAAATCTCACAATACGGGTGTCATTAATTGAGCGTTTGTTTTTTTATTATAGAGATTTTTTTATTTATTTTCTAAAATAGAAATTCTTGTTTTTAAGTCATTTATTTGTGCTTGCTGTTCTTTTATAGCTTCTGTTAATAAGACAACAACTCTTGGGTAATCTACAGCTCTTGCGTCTTGGCAGTCTTCGTTAAGTTTCCATTTAGAGACCAATTCGGGCACGATGAGTTCCAATTCTTGAGCAATGAACCCAATGATAGGAGAATTTAAATCGTATCCGTCTCTTGTGTTGTTTATGAATTCATTCCATTCGTATTTTACTCCTCTTAATTTTAGTACTTTAGAAAGAGCATTTTCTATTGGCTTAATATTCTTTTTAAATCTAACATCTGAAGAGGTTGGATGAGATACTGCGTGGACGTTTCCATTTACATCTAAATGATACCCAGGGCTTGCAGTTTTTATGCCAATGTTACCGTTAGTTCCTAGTATACGCATCCACTCACTAGCGGCTCCTCCACTACTAAAAATCAGGTCAGCACTACCAGAGCCTGCGGAAGTCGCTGATTGTATATAATTTGAACTTGAATACGCTAAAAGCCTTATTGATGCCGCGCCTCCAGTAGATGTTACATATAGCGAAGGATAAGCCGAAGTCGAGACGTTTAATTCCGCGACTGTATAACTATTTGCTGCAACTAATGCACTTGCTGTGCTTGAGCCAGAAGAACCAGAGGTTCCACTCCCGGGAGACCCGGGAGGCCCGGGAGGCCCAACTCCTCCTGGGCCGCCGTTTGCTCCAGATGAACCGCTAGATCCGCTAGATCCAGTTCCTCCTGGTCCTCCTGGTCCTCCTGGGCCGCCGTTTGCTCCAGATGAACCGCTAGATCCGCTAGATCCAGTTCCTCCTGGTCCTCCTGGGCCGCCGTTTGCTCCAGATGAACCGCTAGATCCGCTAGATCCAGTTCCTCCAGCTCCTCCGGGAGGCCCTGGAGGTCCAGCTCCGCCTGCGCCGCCGTTTGCTCCAGATGAACCAGACGAGCCAGAGCTTGCAGCGTTTACTTTTGTTCTAACTTCTCCGTTAGACTCTAGAACTAAACAAGTTGTGCTTGTGCCGGCAGTCACTGACGAAAGAAATAATGAACCTGTGAGTGTGCCTCCAGCCAATGGTAACTTAGTGGCGTCTGGGTAGCTGGTGTAGTTACCAGCGTCTAGCACCTGATTTCCATCGCGATAAAACCTCGCCTCATTACCCGCTGAGATCAGGTTGAACCCGTAATAAAGTGTAGCCGCGCCACCGGGGTCAGTTGTTACTTCAATTTCAGAGGCGTTAAGTCCCTGACCGCCGACTGCGGACCTTCGGATGTAGTATGTAACACCGGCTGCTGTGCCTGTTTTGAGCCGCAGGTACATCCAGTACCCGCCTCCAGCCAAGTTTGTTACCTTAGCATGCGTTATCCAGTTCGCTGCACCTAAGCTTGCGCTGTCTCCGCGCTCACCATACTGGACTGTCCCCATCTGTTGACCGTTGTGCCACTCATTGCTCTGGATGATGAACTTTGCTGTCGGTCCACCGTATGGGGTGCTGCCGTTAGCAAAAATACTGCGTGTTACGTAAAACTCAACTGGACTCTGCCCATCATTAAATGAGTACCCACTAGCGTAAGGTATGCGAATCCAAGTATACCCACTTGCGTTGATTGCAGTCGTGTAACTGGTTTCATTGGCAATGTAGGAACCGATGTAGTTACCAGCGTGGAGGACTTGGTTGCCGTTCTGCGTAACCGCGCCAACCACGTTCAACGTCCCTGGCATCGAGACAGCACCAGAAGTTTCAATGCTTATCGCGTTACCCCCGCCGTTTCCTGTTGTTCCTCCGACATCAATTTTCAACCCTCCGTTAATGGATCGAATTACGCCGTACTGGTAATCAGCCTCAGGAGGGACAAAGAACAGCATCCTGTCGTTAGCGTTACTTTGAATCTGCAACGCGGATCTCCAAGATCCAGCATACGATCCAAAGTTAACAACACCTTGACCGCTCCGCTTTATGGCCACCGTACTGTTAACCCCTGTACCGGAGGTATCAATAGACACAGTTCCGGTCAACGCCCCCCCAGCCAATGGCAGGGCGTCGGTGATTCCAAATCCAGACAACGTAGTTGGTTTGCTGGTGATACCCGACCATGAGACGTTTGTGGCCGAACCTGCGTTGCCAGATATATTACCCGTAACCAATGAACCGGGAACAGAACCTCTGTTCATTGCTCCTGCAATTGTAAAAGAAGCTCCCCATCCATTTGAAGCGTTTAAAAACCCTATACTTGTTCCGTCTGAATACAGACTGCCTAGAAGCGTGTTATCACTTCTTCTAAGCTGTAATCCACAATCAGTGCTTGCAGATCTTAAACTCATCCCCCAGGCAGCTTGAGGATATATGTGCCAACCAGCATATGTTCCAGATTGCCAGTAAATACCTGCATCCGTCATAATTCTTAGCCACTCGTATTGATAAATTGCACTGGCACTAAAAGTCTGATTACTTGCACCATTTATTGCTGCTGCATCGGTGATACCAAACCCAGCTAGAGTAGTCGGTTTGCTGGTAATGCCTGACCACGGGACAGCTCCCGCAGTTAAACTAGCAGCAGTACCAGTGAGGCCTGTACCAGCACCCGAAAAGCTAGCGCCAGTGATTGCGCCAGTGATAGCCAGAGTTCCAATGAACGAAGTGTTACCCGCACTATCTACCGCACCTACTTGTGTTCCAGATCCATTTCCAAAAATTGTTCCACCAGCACCACCATACCAGTTAAGGTATATTGCCATACCCGCTGCCTTGGCTGCATCCAAATGAAGGTTGCCGTTTGTAGTAACAACTGATGCGGTTGTAGTCACAGGAGCGGTGTACCCATTTCCACCGATGCGTAGATACCGACTCCAGGATGAATTGGGTCCAAAGGTGAGATAGTTATCCGCCGAGAAAGTGCTGTTCCCGGTGATAGCTCCACCCGACAGCGGCAGTGCATATGAGTTGTAGTTATTAGTATGTAAAGCTTTATACTGAGTTGTTGCTCCACCAATATAAATTTCATCAGACACACTAAATGATTTTGCGGCACTTAAATCAACCGCCGCCGCTATCGTAGTCAAAGAAGCAAAAGCCGCTACAGTTCCAGGATTTGTAGTAGACACCACACCGCTCTTAATTACCCATCCGCTAGATTGTTGATTATCATATATAGAAACAGTTAAAGCGCATGCGCTCATAGCATATATTTGAACCATAGCTCCATCATAGGTGCTTCCTTTCATTATTTTTATTGCACTAACAGGAGGGCCACCATAGTAAGTATTACTTATTACTGATATTTTTGCCCCTGAATCAGTTCCGTAATGAGCGGTAGCATAAAAATGTATAGCTTGATGTAAGCCGCTTGATGTGTCTGTAATAGTGAATTTTGCAGAAGCTCTATTGCTATCATTGGCGGCGATTGTGTACCAAGAACCAGCAGCTAAAGATATACTTACTTGTTGTGTGGCTAAATTAGAAATATTAACATTAGCAGAATTACCTCCGATACTTAAACTAGATGCGGTTCCTGTTAAACCTGTTCCTGCTCCAGTAAAACTAATTGCATTTACGTCTGCGCCAAAAGTAGCATTATTATTTGATATATTAAGCTCCATAGGCCATCTGCCATTAGCAACTGTACCCCAATTACCGAAAGCAGAATCCGCTGGGCCACTTAACACATAAAAAATATCGTTATTAACATGTATATACGCCGTTCTGTTATTTGTGTCTCTAAATGTAATCGTAGGGTCACCACCTCTTATTTGATAATATCCTGCGATAGATAAATCACCTGAAAAAGAACCTGTAGTTCCGCTAAGTCCGCCAGTGAGTGTTCCTCCTCCAATCGGAAGGGCATACGTTGCGACGTTACCAGCGTGAATGGCTGTGTTGCCGGATATTGTAAAGGCCCCAAGTATTCCACCTCCTCCGTTTAGACCTTGATTTATCCAGAATGTTCTTGATAATGTTATATTACTATTCGATTGATAGACATCTTCATCTATAACTCTAAAAACCTCTCCTATATCCCCAGCTCCATAAACAGTGACACCTTCATTGTCGATCATTAGTCCACCAGTGTCGTTATCTGCCATTTCTATACAGATAGACCCATTACTTACATTATTATAAAAAGGGAAGTTTAGAGTTGATGTTCCTTGACCTGGGGATCTGTACTGTATAATGGCGTTTGTCGCTGAATTTAAATTTATCCTGTTTAAAGAACTTGCGCCTGAGATGCTCAATGAAGCTCCTGAAACAGCTCCGCTAAACGCCGCAGAGGTTCCGTTAAGAGCGCCAGTCAACGTCCCTCCACCTATCGGCAGGGCGTAAGTCGCGACGTTACCAGCGTGGAGGACTTGGTTGCCTGCTTGCTGTAAAGAGCCTGTTTGTAAATTAAAAACCGATCCAGATATTCTTAAGTTAGACGCGCTGCCAGCTATATTTAATACGCCATATGCGCTAGTATCTCTATTGTAGCAAAGCAAATATGCTTCGCCGCCAGAGACGCCAAGTTCTGCTCCAAGGGCAGTATAAGAAGTTCCTGTAGGAGTTCCATACCAGCCCATAGCTCTTACTTGCTCTAATGTTCGTAGGTAATTATTAACCGTTGTTCCTTGTAAACTTGCCATAAATTTTTATTTGTTCTTTAGTATTTCTATTTCTTCTTTTAGTTCTTTGACAGCCTTTATTAATAACACAGTTAACCTAGAGTAATTAACCGATTCAATTTCGCCGTCTTGATTTTTGTTAATTAGTTCTGGGAATATTTCGTATAGCTCTTCTGCAATTAAACCGTATTCTTTTTTGTCTTTATTGTCTTTTTTATTATATGTTACGGGGCGGATATTATTTAATTTATCTAATGTTGGTTCGGTTATTGTTTCTATGTTTTCTTTGTAACGTATAGAAGAAGATTCTGTTAGTGTCCCTGCTACTACTACAGATGCAGTGATCGTTCCTGCTGAAAAATTACCCGAAGCATCTCTCAAAACAATTGTATTTGCAGTATTCGCGGTAGCTGAATTATATCCATCTAACAAATCTGCATCTAACCCTGAACCGGCACCGTCATTATTTTGATTCCAAAAATATCCTGCGGCAGTTGGACCATTTGTAATCGTATCAAATGCTGTTGCTAATGATACAGTCCAACCAGTCATCCAAATATTACTTATGGAACCATATCCATTTTGAAAATCTGTGATAAATACATTAGGATACGACCAACCACTATTAGTTTCGCCAATCCATACGCAAATAGATGTTCCTTCAAATCCCCATCTTACATTTAAATTAGTACCACTTTCAGTTAGACAATATGCGAATTGATTATACCAACTTGCGGTTGAAAAATGACCGCCAATTTTAAACGTTCTTGATGTTCCTGTTGAATAATTGTAAATATGACATGTGAAACTCAACATCGGAAATGTCGACTTGGTATTTGCTGGCAATTTAATTTTTATTGCACCTGTTTGAGCGCCACCTGCATAAAAATAACCTCCACTTGGGAATAGTTGTCTTGTATAATCTGTAGATGCTATACTATTTGCGATGATCGATCCTGATACATCTAATTTTTCAGCAGGAGTTACTGTGCCTATACCAACATTTCCATTATATTGAATAAACATTCTTGGCGTACCGCCTGTACCTGTAGCATAATGATGTGCCCAAAATCTTACATTTTGACTATAATTTCCGCCAACGCTTACACTCTGGATATCCATTCCTGAAAATCCATCTACACTTACCGCTCCATTACCAGATCCATACCCTATACCTCTAGTAGCGCTTTGTGTATATCCATTATCAAGACCATCTAATAATATATTGCCGTTTATATGTAGTAATTGTTTAGGGCTTACAGTCCCTATACCTATATTAGTTCCGTTATCATAAGCAACTGATGAGTTGCCTATAGTTGTTGCTCCGGTAAAGCGAACTAAATAACCTGATGATCCAGAAACTGCTACGCTAGTTCCAGATGAACCGCTAGATCCAGTCCCGCCAGTTGATCCCGTAGGGCCAGTTGGACCAGTTGGACCAGTTGGGCCTGTTCCTCCATTAGCGCCTGAAGATCCGCTAGATCCAGTTCCGCCAGTTGATCCTGTAGGGCCAGTCGGACCAGTTGGACCTGTCGCTCCGTTAGCGCCTGAAGATCCACTAGTCCCGCTGGTTCCGCTAGTCCCAGATGAGCCAGAGCTTGCCGCATTAACTTTTGTCTTTACGGCTCCATCTCCATCTATCACTAAACAGTTAGTGCTTGCGCTAGCTGCTATACCAGTAAAACGAATTGTACCAGAAACATCTAAAGTATAGAGAGGATTACTTTGGCCGATTCCAACTTTATTATTCTTAAGAACAAAATCTCCGCTACCATACTGACCCATTACAACTCTGTCGTCAGCGAAGACTTCCACTACTGGCAATCCTGCGCTATTATTTACAGACATTAAAGAATCTGATAAATCATCAACTACAGAAAAGAGTGTCCCGTTTGTCCCGTCTGCTCTGACTAATGTTGCGCCAGCTACCGTAGAACTTAAGTGAAGTTTTGCTGACGCAGTAATTGTTCCTATTCCTACGTTTCCATCTGATTTTATTGCTAAGGCAGGAGTGCTAAATGTTGTCCCAGCAGCCGCTGTCGAAGGTGTAATTTCAAATAAATTACTCGCAGTGTATTGAGCTCCGACTAACCAACTATAAGTGCTAGAAGAGGTCAAAAATTCAATCGCACAATTTCCAATAGTAGTATTTAATCTTAAAGGAGGAGTAGTGGTGCCTTTTACTTCTAGCAATCTAGCTGGGCTTGTTTGACCTATGCCTACGTTGCCCGCTGTATTTATAACTAAATAATCCCAACTTCCATTAGCTCCCAAACTAAATCCTCTTCCGCTCTCTCCTCTAATTCCAAATCCAGTTCCACCACCCATAGAACCCCATGAAATTATTCCTACACTTGGGCCAAAATTAACAGTATCTCTGAAAGCGCTATTTCCATTTACATCTAATTTATAACCAGGAGTTGTTGTGCCTATGCCAACAGCACCATTATAATCAATACACATTCTTTCTATTGGAATATCATTACCTGCTCCTGAAGTACCAGTGCCTGGTTTTGTTGCGAATACTAGATAGTCTCTTTCTGAACCCGCAGTGTCTTGTAGTCTAGTTCCTATCCAAGCTTGAGGTGCGACGTTCCAAGTCGTCGCTCCTACAAAATTTAATAAATGATTAAACGCTATGCCTCCATAGTATGTTCCTGCCGTTGCAAGTCTGTCGTGAAGCGGCCCAATTTGTAATGCGTATAGTCCAGAAGATATTACGGCAGCACCAGTGCTTGTTGCTTCAAAATGAGATGATCCATTGTATACATGCAATTTAGCAGTAGGAGTTACTGTTCCTATTCCAATGTTAGACCCATTGTCGAAGGCTACAGAAGAATTTCCTATTGTGGTAGCACTTGTGAATCTGACTAGGTAACCTGATGATCCAGAAACTGCTACGCTTGTGCCTGAGGAACCAGAAGATCCACTAGTGCCAGATGAACCGCTAGATCCAGATGACCCTGGTCCTCCTGGAGTTCCATTAGCGCCTGAAGATCCGCTAGAGCCAGATGAACCGCTAGATCCAGATGAACCGCTAGATCCAGATGACCCTGGTCCTCCTGGAGTTCCATTAGCGCCTGAAGATCCGCTAGAGCCAGATGAACCGCTAGATCCAGATGACCCTGGTCCTCCTGGAGTTCCATTAGCGCCTGAAGATCCGCTAGAGCCAGATGAACCGCTAGAGCCAGATGAACCGCTAGATCCAGATGACCCTGGTCCTCCTGGAGTTCCATTAGCGCCTGAAGATCCGCTAGAGCCAGATGAACCGCTAGAGCCAGAAGATCCAGAACTTGCAGCGTTTATTTTTGTCTTTACGGCCCCATCCGAGTCTATTACTAAGCAATTGGTGCTAGAGCTCGGAGAGATCCCAGTAAATCTAATAGTTCCAGAAACATCAAGAGTATATAAAGGATTGCTTTGGCCAATTCCTACCTTGTTGTTTTTTAATACAAAATCTCCGCTGCCATATTGCCCCATCACTACTCTATCGTCTGCAAAAACTTCCATCACAGGAAGCCCCGCTGAGTTATTTACTGACATCAAAGAGTCGCTCAAATCATCGACTACAGAAAACAATGTCCCATTTGTGCCATCTGCTCTAATTATCGTTTCTCCTGCTGTTGTTGAATTTACATGAAATTTGCTTGAAGGAACAGTCACTCCTACGCCAACATTCCCGGCACCATTTATATTTAAGATGTCATCTTTATTCCATAAGCTAAAAGATAAACGATTAGAAGTGCTACTAACACCAGCTTTATAAAAACTTATATAAGCACTGTTGTAATTGCTCATTGCATAACCGAAGCCCAACCCATACAGTGTTCCTGCATCAGCTAATGCAGTATTGAATGCCATTATTGCTCTTGTCTGAGATGTTTCTATTGCTAATTGAGAAGAGTAAGTCGATGGGCTAGTTGTTCCTATTCCTATGTATTTACTAGTATCGATATATATTGCACTACCATTATTTTGGGTAATTGAAACTGGATGATTTGATAATGTTCCAACTTTGGCAAAACCTTGAGTATTATCTACGCCAGCTATAAATGATTTAGTACCATCAAATGCTTCAAAAAAGTTTGTTGTTACTCCACGACTTAAAAATACTCCTAGAGTGCCACCGGCTCCTCCACTTGCGGCTGTCGCGCCGATATGAAGATTGGTAGATGGACTTGTTGTTCCTATACCAACATTACCACCTTCTGCAATTCTTAGTTTAACACTCGGAGATGTTGTTCCAGTAACCAAACTAATACCATTATTAAAACCAGTTCTTGGTCCGGCTTGTAAAATTAATTCACCATATGTATCAAGCGGAAATGTACCGCCAGTTCCACTTGTATAAATAAATCCTTGAGCGCCTCCTCCATCGGTGCCAATTGCAAATGTATGGTCATAGAATGTAGTTTGTGGTGTTATTTGCAATCTTAAAACCCCAAGTATTCTTCCAGAATTTTCAACTTGTAATATTGCAGCAGGACTACTTGTACCTATACCAACACCAGTAGAGGTAATGTTTATAGCGGTTGATGTTAATATTGAATTGGTACTATTGCTATTATTTAATCCTAAAGAAAGAATATTATTATAGTAATTTATTAAACTAGAGTGGTAAGCACCAGCATTATTAAAAAGTAATATTGATGTATTATCACTATTATAATTTGATATTATTAAATCAGCATCAGCGGCATCATAAGCACCATAGCTATTTTGTCTACCAATAAAGCCTGGTCCCGCAACATGTAATTTATAAGCAGGAACTGTTGTACCTATACCAATATTGGATCCATTATCAAAAGCTACAGAAGAATTTCCTATCGTGGTAGCGCTTGTGAATCTAACTAGGTAACCTGATGATCCAGAAACGGCAACGCTAGTTCCAGATGACCCAGACGAACCGCTAGATCCAGTTCCGCCAGTTGATCCTGTAGGGCCAGTTGGACCAGTTGGGCCTGTCGCTCCATTAGCGCCTGAAGATCCGCTAGAGCCAGATGATCCGCTAGAACCGGATGATCCGCTAGAGCCAGATGATCCGCTAGAACCGGATGATCCGCTAGAGCCAGAAGACCCACTAGATCCGCTAGAGCCAGATGACCCAGATGATCCGCTAGAGCCAGATGACCCAGATGAACCGCTAGAGCCAGATGATCCGCTAGAACCGGATGATCCGCTAGAACCGGATGATCCGCTAGAGCCAGAAGACCCACTAGATCCGCTAGATCCAGATGACCCTGGTCCTCCTGGAGATCCTCCAGATCCAGTGACTCCCGATGAACCACTAGACCCTGGTCCTCCTGGAGTTCCATTAGCGCCTGAAGATCCGCTAGAGCCAGATGACCCAGATGATCCGCTAGAGCCAGATGACCCAGATGAACCGCTAGAGCCAGATGATCCGCTAGAACCGGATGATCCGCTAGAGCCAGAAGACCCACTAGATCCGCTAGATCCACTATTTCCAGTCTTAGAAAAACTTACAGCTAACAATGCCCCATTGCTAGGTATAGCGCCTGCAATATGGCTAACGTATATCCTATAATATCCGGAACTGACGTAAACGTTGTAGACCGTAAATTGGTTAACTACATTTCCCGAATCTCTACTGTAAATAGTTATCGTGCCGTGATCAGTCGACGTAATACCATTACTCCAAGTGTCAAACCACGCTGTTTGAGAATTTCCCAATTGGTCAACGTTATCTATGAATATGAAATCTATGCCTGCGGGAGAAGCATTATCGTATCTTAAGATTCCACTACCCGGATCGGAGTCTACAGTACTATTTGAAAAATTATATCTAACACCTCCAGCAGCTCCGCTAGATCCAGATGACCCAGATGAACCGCTAGAGCCAGATGAACCGCTAGACCCAGATGACCCACTAGATCCGCTAGACCCAGATGACCCACTAGAGCCAGATGAACCGCTAGACCCAGATGATCCGCTAGACCCAGATGACCCACTAGAGCCAGATGAACCGCTAGACCCAGATGAACCGCTAGACCCAGATGACCCACTAGACCCAGATGAACCGCTAGACCCAGATGAACCGCTAGACCCAGATGACCCACTAGATCCGCTAGAGCCAGATGACCCACTACTACCAGACGAACCACTAGATCCTCTAGAACCAGACGATCCGCTAGACCCAGATCCAGATCCTCCAGACGACAATACCCAAGATCCATTAATCTTGACATATTGAAATAGACTATCTGAAGCATTATATATTGCTCCATCAATGACCTTAGATAACAGAGAGTTTTTTTCTGCGTCTAAACCATAAAATCTATCTCCCGCATACCTTGTTATAGCCATAAATTAATTTTGCACCTTTTTATAGATTACACTTCTTGGCCTGAATACCTCTCTAGATAAATAAGGATTTCCAGAAACATATTTATAAAGCAAAGAATTATAATTCCTAAAAGCTTGTTTATCACTAATGCTTGTATTATATATTCCAATTCGATAGATGTATCCTTCAAAATAATGAGGAACCGCATTGGTAGTTGGATAATCTCCAAAGCAAACCTTAGCTGAAGAATCGTCAACAAGGTTCAAAGTATTAGGGTCGTAAAAATAAGAATAAGCAGCAACTTGTTTTGGTGCTCCTGCTCTGGTAGGAAAATTTTCATCAGTAAAAGAGAGTATTTTTCCACTGCTTATATCAGCTAGTAATGAAGAAGCCCCGAATGATGAAGACTTGGATCTATAAATATAATATCCTATTGCTCCTTCTGCTGCGCGCCAAGAAAGTTGTATTGATTTTTTTACAGTGCTTGTTGGAACTGAAATCGGCTCCGAAGCTCTAGACTCTCCATTACTATCGTAAGAAGATATGCAATAAAATTGATTCGAATTGCTATTGAAGCCTCTTTCAGAAACAACAGACGAATTGCCAACAATTTGAGTAGCAGAAGTCACGTTTGCAAAATTTAAATTTTCAGGAGCGTCAACGATAGAAAGAACAGTTGATGCAGTTCGCTGGCCATTTACATATATATTTATTTTTTCTCCAACTACAGCATTAAAATTCAAAGAAACGCTAACATTATACAATACATTCGGTTCTATTACCTGAGCAGAATAGCCAGCAAAAGATCTATTAACAGAAGAAGTGAAGAAGAAGTAAATTCTTTTATCTTGGATATATATTAATTGTGGGTAGCCTTCATTTTCTATAAATAAGTCATTTGATAAAGAAGAAGCTCTCGAAAATAAAAACGCTCTAGTATTAGATATGCTAGTTTGCTTAAACCAAAAATCATAAGTTTGAGTTTTGGCGCTGCCAATTAAAAATTGCTTTGCTTTATCGTATTTAAGATTAATGTCTAAAAATCCGCCATCTCCAACATTTTGCCTTTTAGAAAAAAATAAATAACCATTAGCATCGTAATTAGCATTAACAAAGTTAGAATTGTTGCTTCTTCCGGTTAAGTCAATGCAAGTTGCAAGATCAGATCTAGTTGTAGAAGTAAATTGACTTTTATGAATTGTGCCTTTGAACATCTTTTTGTTTTTCTCAAATTGCATGTTCTTATAAAGAATGTATCCTCCGCTTAGATTTCCTTGAGAAGAGTTAAACACTCCTCTTGTAGGATCAAAACAAACAGAATAAGACTCTGAAGTTAAAACCGTGCCGCTTGATCCAGCGCTTCCTGCTGATCCAGAAGAGCCTACGTTTCCAGTGTTGCCTGTGTTGCCTGAATTGTATCCGCCAACTACATTTATTTTTCCACCAACATAAGAGCTAGATTGAGCTCTTGAATTATAATAAAGAATAGAAGGAGCATTATACGGCACATTAAATACAGCATATCCATCGAACCCTTTATTTCCATAATAAGAAAACCCATTAGCATAAGCGTTAGATCCAGCTCCAGCGTCTGGGCTTGTTGATACGTATAGCTCGTTATCAATATTTGTATCGTTAGATTGCACAAATACATAAGTTCCTCCTTTGTATAAATTAAGAGTTCTACCTTGAGTATTTCCAACTACGAATCCGTAATTTGAACCAGAAGTGAAATAAGGGTGTTGGGCAGTTTTTGCCGCTACTGTAACTTCATAATAAGTTGGATTTGGAGATACAGTATTAATTGCAGACGGGACAAATATTTTTTGCTTTATACTTTGCCAAGTTCCTTTTTGATTGCAATCATACGCTCCAGAAAGAGTAGCAAAAGTTCCAGTTAAATTTGGAGTTAAACTAAGAACAGGAACCAATCCAGTTCTTGGGTGTCCTGTGGAAATGAAAACGTCAGTAGAAACAGTGTAAGTTTCTCCCCTTGTTATTTTAATATTAAAACCGTGTTTGTTTCCTACATTTGCATTAATCTCAAATTTTCCAGATTGATAGTTGTATTTATAAATAGAATCAGATGCCAAATAAGCCCCAGCAGCATTATCAGAAAATGTTCCTTGATTATTTAAATTTTGATAATAGTCTAGCTTGAAGAATGCTCTTCCTGTGTCGTAAGAAAACGGGCTAAGATCAAAACCTTCGTAAAAAATTTTAGCATTTCCAGCGCTAGACTCAGCAGTGTCGCAATAATAAAAATCAGAAAATCCGCTAGTATTTAATGTTAAATATCCAGGAGATCCTTGATCATTTGAGCCACTTGTTCTAGTGAATTCTGCATACCCAGTTATCTTTTGAGAGCCTGCTGGAAAAAGAACAGGGTTTTGGGTATGAATAAATGTTCTATATTTTCCGCCGCCACAATAAGAGTCAGAGTTATAATATGTGCCAGAATACTGAACGAATCCCGGTGGTTGATAAAATAAATTAGTTGTTGGCTCGCCATCGTAAGATCCAGCTGAAAAATCGTACAATAAAACACAATTTTTTGAAGTAGAATCATAAGTTCCATATACTGTAGACATATTAATAATTTCCTGTATAAATATTCGAAGAGATTATACACTCTTCGTTGTTTGGATACATAACTTTCGTTATGAAAAAATCTCCAGTTCTATATCCTAATCCGCTAACATAAAAAATATTGTTATCTATGAATTGTGTATATAAATAATTATTTAATCCGCCAGGATTAGAGTAGTCTCCAGAAACCGGCACAATATTAATTAATTTAAAACTAGTTTTACCGTTGAAATTTTTTTCCCCTATTACCGTTTGGTTGTTGGAGTATATATCTATAAAGTTCCCGCCACTAGCAACAAAAACTCCTTCTAGAGAAGTGATTCTAGAAGATAAACTTCCGCTTGTTGTTGATATCTTTGAGTCTAAGAACCCACTTATACCACTAGCATACCCGCTAGTGCTAATAATATTTCCAGAAATAGTAACGTTGCTAGAATAGTCTAATCCAGTAGCTAAATACTTAGCGTAATCAACATCACCAGAAACAGCAGCAATTTTTACATTAGATATTTCAACATAACCGCTTAAATTATTAATCTTAACATCTAAAATATTTCCAGTAGAGCTTAAGCTATAGGTAAGAGTAGCCCCAGTAGCGGCTAAATTAGTATATAAATTACCGCTTAAGGTAGAGAGATCAACCGTCAGCTGCTGAAAGCTAGCGTCTTGAACTACTGAAGAAATAAACCCAGATGGATTTGAGCCTAGATAATAACTAACATCCCCGACCTCCTTTATGTAACCAGAAAGTTCGGGTTTGTCAATTTGTTTTATCCTAACTAAGTTTCCCATCTATTGAATTACACAAATTATCTACCCTCTGATAAAATCTTCTCGATTTCTTTAGAAACCTTCTTTTCTTTTTTAGGCACTTGGGTAGGAGTTTGGTAAGAACAGATGTGTCTTTGGAACTCTCTCTCTAGTCTTGAGAAAAGAATTTCCATGTTATCATTAGGCAAAATTCCTACTTGAATAGCATGAGCATGAATATCTGTTCTATTTAAAGACCGAAGATAAGACTTGTAATCTTCAGCGTTGTCTACAGTATACTTCGACAGGCCTTGACTTCCCCACAATTGGTCAAGTGTCATTGCCTTTGGGGGTTCGGCTTTAGCGTCGATTTGATTAAGTTGTTTGAGTTTTGTCTTTTTATTCATCATAAATTATAAAATTATAATTTAGATAAATCAAATAAAAAAACCCGCTAGGTTTCCCCAGCGGGTTTTATAGTTGCGTTAAATATTAGACAATGATACCAGAAAGAGCACGGGCATCAATACAGATGCGGCCCTCTTCCATTGATCCGTAGAATCCAGTCTTATCGGTTCTTTGTAGGAACTGATCGTCTGGTTGCACATTGAATTGACTACCGGTTTCAGAGGTAGTAGCAATTGGGCGGATCAAAGCTCCCTTAGTGTTATCAACACCAACCAAGATTTGATGAACTCCAGGATTGAAACCTGTTCCGGTAGTGACAGGAAGATTAGCGATGTAGTTATCGAATAGAATGTTGTACTTCTTAGACCTACCAAGCTCAATCAACTCAACGATATTTACACCATAGATCTCTTGCATACCAGAGCTGCGGTAGATCTCATCTCTCATGTTGTCTGAGAGAGCAATACCAACAGTGCTATCAGTGGCAGCGCCACCGCCAGGAGCAACAGTGTTCAATGGGTTATAAGCAAAGGCGCGAATGTTTTCTTTAATTTCAGGAGAAACATAAAGATCAGTCAAGCCAGTGCTATATGGATCAGCAGGAGTACCACCAGCCCATGACTCGTTAATTCTCTTAACGCGGGTCATTAGCTTGTTAAGATCATCAAGCTTGAATTGACCAAGAGTTCCAGCCTCAGTGTAGTGCTTAAGAGCAGCGGCACCTTGAGGAGTTGTTGAAGCCTCTCCGAGAGCCTTAAGCATAACGGCCCAAGCATTGCGCTCTTGCTTAACAAGAACCTCTTGGGACATACGCTCAACCAACTTGGCGATTACGTCTAAACGAGCTTGACGAGCATATCTCTTGTTGATTGAGACTGCGCTATCGAGACGATAGGTAGCAATCTTAACCTCTTGAATAGCAGAAACGTCTTGAGCGCTAGGAAGACCGCCAGCTAGAGTTTGTGACCAAACGCTAACGTAGCCGTTATTTAGCTCTTGATAATAGAGATCAAGAGGATAGCTAGGAGAGTCATTCTCATCGAATGGGGCATCGGTATAGATTTGTGAAGCTGTACCGGCTTGCAAAATAACTCTTTGAATAACAGGTCCAAGAAAAGCGGCGAAAGCTTCAGCAGCCTCAGCAGCAACTAGTCTGTTTTTAGAACCGAGAGCCTTAATCAACTCTACTTGTTCAGGTGTGTTTTTAAGTTTAATTCTCATATTAATCCTTTATATTATAGGGCCAATTTAACAAGGGTTTCGCCGTTTGTATCTGCGGCACCTAGGAATTTACCGATTGCAACGTTGGAAATTGGGTGAGTTCCGGTTGAGGCGGTGATTTGACCTGTTAGACCAGCGTAGGCTGTTCCTCCAGCAGCAGGAGTTCCAAGAACGCCTTGAACTAGGAAAACTCCACGGGTAACAACTGGAACAGCTTGTCCAGGAATTACAGCTTGCATCTCAGCAGCCTTGCGGGGTTTATACTTGAGTAGCTCGCCATTCTCATCTACGTCTCTTACGTCATAGAGCATCATACCAACTGGAGTTTCTCCAGTAGTAGCAGCGACTACTTTAGCGATAACTCCAAAGCGTTGAGAAACAACGTTATTTGGAGCCAAAGTGCCAGCGCTTCCGATGAAATCAATTCCACCACCAAGAATAGCGCCAGAATCATAGTTTTTCCAACCAGTGGCGATCTTTACGAGAACGCCCTTGGGGACTTGAATTTGACCGGCAGTTAGGTTTGTTGTGTCGTATGCGAACAGATTTAGTACATCGTGTTCATCATAATCTCTAAAAGGTCTTAATTGATAAGCCATATTTATCCTTTATTTTTTTGTTGTGTTATTTTTTTGTGACTACGAATCCGTCGTAATCAAAAGCTTTTTTATACTTATCGAAGAGCGAAGAGTCTGATGCTGAAGAAGTCATTGGAATTCCAACAATTTCTTTCTTAGCTGAATCAGTTACTTCTTCGACAACTTCGCTTACGGAAGCCTTAGCTTCAGCGTCTTCTTTGGCGGGCTCTTCTTTAGCGCCCTTCTTTTTGTTCTTCATGAAAATCGCCATCTTATTCTTGTAAGCGGCAAATGATTCATCATCAAGATTAAAAATATCTTTAGCAATGACTTCTCTGGCCTCTGAATCTAGATCGAACTCAGCTTCAAGACTAGCCATTCTAGAATTAAAGGCTTCAGAAGCAGCAGCTTTCTGCATCTCTTCTTGAGTAGATTGTAGTTCAGACTTCAACGAATCAACCTCTTGCTTAAGAGCATCTTGCGAGCTTAATAGAGTGTTGTATTGTTCTTGTGCGGCTTTAAGAGCTGTATCGACAGCACTCTTTTCAGCAGCGAATTTTTCGGAGGCAGTCTTCAACTCTTGTTCAATGAGATCAGAAATCTGCGACGCGGAAACTTGCTTCAAGTTCTCGTCTGTTATATCCTTGATGCTTGTAATTTTCATAGTATCTTGATTTATATTGTTATTTACATTCAAATTTTCATTTTTGGAAATAATTTCTTCAGCTTTAACTTCTTTTGAGTCATTTTGCGTTGAAACTATTCCTTTTACATCAGCAGCAGGCGTTTCTGTTAACCCAATTCCAAGAGGAATAACATTACCAATTACTTTTCTATAGATTGATTTTGTTTTTCCAATTTTACCAGTTCCGCCGAAAGCTCTTAGGTTAGCTTTCATATCTTCTACTTGAGAAGCGTCTGAAATCTCTAATCCATCTTCTATATTTTTAGACTCTCCCTCTATAACTATTAAATTATACTCACTAAATCCTAGCTCCCAACTAGCGCTAATTTTTTGATAATTAGCACTTGATGAGTCTCCAGAATCTTCAATCATATCTGCTAATGTTGGGTTAGCGATTCTCCAGAGAACTCCTCCTAGAGTAATATTAAATGGCCCCTTTAGATTTGCAATCTCTTCTTCGGTAAGAATAGTGTCAGATCCAAATTGGCTAAATCCAGCGGTTAATATAACGCCAATAATTTTTTCTCTATTGTGCTCTAGATTAATTGGCTTATTAATAAAGTCTTTATAAACAGAAGAGGCTGTAGCAGTGTCAATTACGTCTCCATTTTTGTTTACTCTATTAATTACAGCAGCGTTAAAAGCTACCGGCAATAGATCTACATTCTTCTCGGTGTTTATATTAGGCAAAAAATCTCCTAATTGCGCCAAAGAAGCTAATGCTAAATATTTGTCCTTCTCCTCCGAAACCATTGGCTTCAAAATGGAGCTAAATGTTGTTGTATATTGAAATTTCATAATTAAATCTCAAACCAGTTACTGTTCTTGTCTCTAGAAGAGGATAAATATAAATTATTTAAATTTTCAAAATCGAACTCTAATCCAAATTTCTTAATATCCTTTTCTGCTTTATCTAAATTAAACTCGCCCTTTCTCCCTTCCAAGAACTCATTAACCTTAGCCATTGAATAAGTATTTATATCAATCGACTCGTCTTTAATGTAATTAGCTGCCGCGCCGCAATACTTCTCTATAACTTGACTAACTGATATTTTCCTATCGCTACTCTTATTGTGCTCTTGGGCTTTCTCTTTTAATGCATTCATTAATTTAAGAGAAAAGTCAATGTAAAAATCTGCAGATTCAGATTTTTTATTAGGAATTTTCGTTTCTATTTCTAAATTCATTTTAGTAACTATAAATATTACACTTTTTCTAAGTATGTTTGACTAAAATTTAATATAGCTGCTGAAAAAAGATCAACAGAATGCTCTTCTGATATCGCAGATAGCTTATTAATTTTCTCTACGTTAGATTTAGTATTGCCGGCTAAATAAGATTTAATCGATGATGTCCAATCTGCTTTTTCTTCATTCATAAAGATAGCTTTTGCCATTGCTTCTGCTACTTGTACCTGTTCTTTATTTAAAGATTTTTTCTTGTGTTTCTTCTTTAATGCTTCGGCTACATCATTAGTTAAGCTCTCGTATTCTCTGAAAGACTGAGAGATATTAGATACAGAATAATTGGCTATAGCTGGAGCCTTTTTACCAGATCCGGGAGGAGAGGTTTTTTTCGATGATTGAGGAGAAGAAGATCCTGGAGGCCTTCCAGTTGCTCCGCCACCAGCAGCATTTCCAGCTAATGGGGCGTAAAGCCCCTCGTCTTTAAGATCTTTGTATTTTCTTTGAGACTCTATAGACTCATCTGGTGTTGGCAGCCTTCCTGTAACAATAGCTTGCATACCTTCTTCAGCAGTTAAAACTCCTAGTTGCATTAACTGAGCAACAACTCTTTGCCAAACTGAAGAGTCTCTAATATCTATCTCCTCAAAGTGAGGCATAGGAAAATTTTTGAATCCTAAATTTTTACAAAGTCTCTTGACCTCTGGGACTAGAAAATTATTTATAAAAGCTTGCCTTCCTTGCTCAAGTCTTTGCATAAAAATATTAACTTTAATGCTAGTGGCCGAGAACTTCTCGTCACCAACAAGAATGTTATTTAATCCTTGTTGGATGTCTGTATTTACTACTTCGTATTTTCTTGGGTCAAGAATGTTAGCAATATCAGGAATAACAAACTGAGCTTTGGTAGTAAAATCTGAAACTAGAACTTTTCCAACCGATTGGTTTTGGAAAAGATTTTGCATAGCCTCAATATTCTTTTGATTGATATTTAAAGCTCCACTCTTTAACTCAGAGCCCATAGTAATCAACAAAACAGCTTGCTGAGTTGTTCTCGTAAGAGCCATGTCCATCTTTTTCATCTCTTGCTTCCAGTTTATATCTTCTAGAACTGGAAAACCCATAGGAACAGAGAATGGTTCGTAGTCTTGCTTTTTGTAGAATACTGCGGAAACTTTTTCTGTGTTAAGTGGAATGGTTATAAACGCGCCTGCGCCAGACAATGTCTTTTTAGTTAGCCTTAGTTTATTTTGCTCGTCCAAGCTCTTCAAAACCTCTCTATCCTCATCGGTAGTTGGGTGGCGCAATCTTTCTAGTTCGTAATCAGTAAGTATTTTATAATAATTAGTACCAACGAAAGAAATATTACCACCATATTGAATATCTGCTGGATTCAATACCATATACATAGATGGAAGTTGCAATGTTTCAGCAGCAATAGTTTCGCTTCCAAAAACTTGAGTAATTTTATTTACATCTTCTTGGGAAACCTTATAATCGAATCTATATATAAAAACATTACCAGAGCGATAGTATTCTCTGAAAAATTTATCAACAAAGTTATCGATATTTATTTTTTTAAATAAAGCTGTAACAAGATCTCTAGACTTCTTGTTGCCTCCGGTGAAATAGATAGGGCTGCAAGAAAACTCTGTCATCAAATCAATAACATTTCTAAAAGAAGAAAAATTATAGTAAGCTTTCTGGCAAAGAATAACAGCGTCTCTTACATTAAGAGAGCTTTTGTTGGAAATCGTATTAGAATACTTGAATGGCGTTAGTCCATATTCAATATTATGAAAACGCTCTGTTCTCTCAATGGTCCCAGCTACGTTTCTACGAGCAGAGATAGGAGTATCTGAGATTGTAGAAGCTGATGCCATCAAAGGAATTATTTCTTGGAGTTTTTTTCTTTTCATTCTTGTTCCTTATTTAATCATTAAAAAATTGCCGCTTCTGAAAATTGACCCGCTAGGTAAACTAGTGGTTTGAGTATAGTCTGGTAAGCTAGGCATGATTACATATCCAGAAATTCCACTCAGAACTATAGATTTTCTAGAGTCATGACCTAAAACTAATTTATAATCGTCATATAGTTCTATCATAGGCAATCCAGCGGCGTCTGTGACTGCAAATAAAGAATTAGATGCGCTACCAATTCCAGTCTCAACAAAAGACACGAAAGTTCCAGAAGACCCAACTATAGATACCATTCCAGAAGACGCTATTATAGCGATTTGACTAGGCGCTGCCAGCCCACTTAAATTAATCCTTGAAGCAGATACTGTAGAGTTAAATATTTTTTGCCCAGTGAAGTTAAAATTATTTCCGCTAACAATAGAATTAACAACCGTAGAGCTAGAAGAAGAAACTATCTGGGAAGATAAACTTCCAGACACTGTATTCGTATACGATTTTAAATCTCCGCTAGTAGTATTAATTTTTGTATTTAAGACTCCACTAGTACTCGATATTCCAGCGGTTAAATTTCCGCTAACTGATATTACGTATCCGCTTAAAGAACTCACAGAAGAGGTTAGCGAGCTTCCGGTTGAAACTAAATTAGCAGACAAATTTCCGCTAACTACATTTGTATAAGTTATTGAATTTTGGCCAGATAAAATAACTGAAGTATTTAGATTGCCTGATACGGCATTAAGATCTACATAAACCTGTCCAGTAGCTGTAGACAAGTCTCCAGCATCAATAAAATTCGAAGGGTTAGTTGCGAGAGGATAATAATTAACACCTCCGACTTCTACAAAAAAGCCAGAAAACTCTGATTGATCAACTTGTTTTCTTCTGATTAAATTAGGCATACCCCAATGGGATTACACTAAAACATTACTGGAGTAAATGTAAATGTATTATTTTCAGTATTTTGCTTCATTATTTCATTATAAGATTTCAATCCCCAGTTAGCCAACATAAATGCAGAATAGTTATCTTTTCTAGCTCTTGTTGCTGAAGATCCTCGCTTAAGGTGCTGAGGCAAATCAAAATTTTGCATTCCTCTAGAACTTGTTGTGTATTCTACTAGAGCGCATTGTTTTTTTGTTTGATATATATAATCGTCTTGGCTCTCAATAAAATCAAGGTTGGTCCATTCCTGCTTGTCGCCATTAAATATTAATTCTCTTGGCAAATGAGAGTCTATAACTTGGCTAAAAAACTTATCGTTAGAGCAAGTCCTAGAAGCGAATAAAACTTTCTTATAGTCGATACAAGCTTGCAGATATTCGTTGCCCTTTCTAATGAATCCAGAAGAGAAGACTTGGCTAAAAGCTATTTTTCCCTCTGTTTGATTGTATTGGGATTTGGCATTTCGAGCTTCTGCCTCGTACTCTGAACCATCTAAATCAGAATTAAAATCAAAGGCTCTAATTTTTAATTTATTAGATTTAAAGACATCAGATTCGTTGCAAGTATCTAAGAATATGTCTGCTCCAGCATTGTCACAAATAACTAAAACAACATTAAAGCTAGACATCAAGTAAGCAAAGTATTTAACATGGTTATTTAAATTTCCTAAGCCAGCGTAAGTATGAACAAGCACTCCTACTCCAGTATCGTCGTCTATCTCTAGTACCGCCATAGCAAAATAGTCTGCATTTGGACTATCGCTCATGTTAGGGTCAATTCCTACAACATATCTTTTTCCAGAAGATCCTCTAATCAGAGTGTGCGGGTACTCATCTTTAAGAGTACATTCTTCCATCTTCTTTGCGCTAAAGTAACTGTCTGATCCATCTGTGAACTGAGCGCAGTACTCTCTAAGAAATGCAGAATGAGAAGTCCCGCCACTTTGGGCCTCTTCAATAATAGTTTTATCTATCATTTCTGCTGGTAAAGCTTCGTAACCTAATTGCGAAACAAAATAAGTAGACTCTGCATTCTCTGGAGATGTAATTTTGCTAACCCATTCTTGGTAAGTTTTATAAAGATTTTCGAAAGTATAACTAGCGGAAGAAAGAGCTATCATTTTCGAGTTATTTACAAACACCATTCTATCTTCCTCTTTCATTTTGCCTTCTTTGATTAGCAGGTCTTCCATTTCACGAATATCAATACGTCTCTTCATGTCTTGCGGGGCAACAAGGAATGGCATCAATACATTTTTAATAATCTCTTCGGGCAAAAGCATGAACTCGTCAAGAACTAGAATATTCGCGCGAAAACCACGAATCTTTTCGCCGCTTAAAGGAATAGCCCTAATCGAGCCGCCATTAATATCCCATTCGTAAAGATCGTTTCTTTTGCTCTTAGCGCCAAAAGCTTGCAGCAATAACTCTGCGCCTCTAGTTTCAGACATCTTCTCTATGCTATTAAATATAGCTCTAGCTGTACGAAATGTTGGGCCTGCTATAAGAATCTTCGTATTTGGTTCAAAGATGCACTGTAGCACACAATACACACTAGCAATGAACGACTTACCGCAACCACGACCCCACACGCACATAGAAAAGTTTCTATTAAACATTCCTTTAAGAGTGATTTCCTGATAAGCAGAGAGTTTTATCCCAGTTAATAGATAAGTTGTTAAATAAAGATTTTGTCGCAAAAATTTGCACAAAGTAATCTTAGCCTCTCTATCTTCAAGCTCGCCTTCTAACAGACTAAAAACTTCGTTATAATTTTCAATCTTCTTTTTATATTTAGGTGTTTCGTGCCACATATTATAACAGCTTTAAGTCGTACATTAATTGTAAGTCGTATTTTTTATATTCTCCATTGCTAAAGAATATTCTTTTCATTACTCTTACGCACTCTTCTCTGCCGTCTACGAATAAAAACTGAACATTGGTGTATTTTTGTATTAGTTCTCTTACATTAAAGAAAACGAACTCTGGAGTAACTTTAATTTTCTTAGATACATAATCTAAATGTTGAAAACTCAAACACTCTTGTAGTGGTCGCTCTATTAGTACAATTAGATTAGCCTCTGCTGCTATGGAGCGCTCTATCTCTCTACAGAATCTCTCGTATCCGCCGCTCATTGTGCCAATAAAATCAGAGATAGACTTTCTTTCTATATAGCATTTGTTATTCGGGTCATTGATAGCGTAGTCTCCAAATTTTAAACCCTTGATTTCGGTGGGATAATCAATAACTAGAGGCATCTGCTCTCTTGTATCAATATAAATACTAAAACCGTCTTTAATTTTATATTTTAGCGCTTCTTTTGGGTATGCGTATTTGATTTTATAGCCCAAAGAATTGCAAATGTCATAGTAATCCAAAAAAAGCTTATGATAATAAGGAACGGGCGGGCTAGTAATAGATCTAAGCTCGACTTCAGTAGGTGCATAAATTAAGTTGTGTTTTTGTTTTCTTTGAGAGAGGAGTTTTTTTAAATATTCTTTCTGGCCCTCAGCGGTTTGCTGGCTAAGCCATTTTTTCATGGAGTTTTTATTATTGAAATCGTTAGAGAAGTAATAGTCTTTGTTTTTAAAGTTTATTAATTCTCCAGTGAGCAGGTCGTGTCTTGGTTCATGAGTTTGGTAGTACTCTACCATTCTCAATTGATGAGACTTAAGATGCCCATGAAAAGATTTATCTGTTTCGAACTCTACATTGCAAATTTTACATTTAACCATCTAAAACCTCCTCTTCTGTAAGACCAAAAATTCTAGCTTTAACATCGTCCATAGATGACAAGCGCCCAATCTCTCCCTTTAAGACTTCTCTTCTCATATCTGCCATTTTTATCATTTCTTTTCTAGTGTCTTCGTCTTTCCACATCTGAACAAGGTTAAGAATCGAGGCGTTATCTTTTACTTGACTAGAAAGTCTTTCGCTTCTTTTTACTTTTAGATCGTTAAGAAGTTTTTGCTGACGACTTACGCATTGATTGTATTCTGTACGAGCAGAAGTCACTGCTTCTATAATAGGCATAGGGATTCTATTACCAGAACTTATCTCTATGTCTATTTGCTCTTGAAGAGTTTGAATTGCCGCTTGAATATTTGATGATATTACAACTTCAGTGGCCAAAACAATATATTGATCTACTTCTTCTTGCGTTAGGTCTGATTTATCATAAGTGTATCTTATAAAACTGCTCTCAAATAAATCCCTATCTCCCTGCTTTCCGTATGTTGCTATTTGATGCAAAAATCTGTAGGTATGCAAATAAGATATGAGAGATGTTAATTCTTTTTTGTTTTTGGCTGAGATTTTATCTTTATCTAAACCATTAAGAACATACTTATTTACTCTAACTGTAGCTCGCTCAATATTTTTAGGCGGTTTATAGTCTCCTTGAGTCTCTTCTTCTTCGTGACTCGTTCCTGGGTTAACTTGCTTTGGCAAAGAATCTAAATATTCTTGAACGCTTCTTGATTCTATAGAAAGGTTGTTTAAAGAGTAGTTTTGAAAAAGTTCCCTAGATATTTCTACAGCAGACATTAAAGAAGCATTATTACAAATATAATCTTTCTGGTCTTGAGAGAAGTCTACTCTGGTTTTCGGGGTGTATTGGCTTTTAGTTTTTACATTTAAAGATCTAGAGGCTAAAAAAACTTTTACTGCTTTACCATAAACACTTCTGCCATCAACATTAGCGATTTCGGGAAAAACTTTTTGAGTAAGGTCTTGAAGACTTGGGGGGTTATCCTTATTATCGTTCCAGAGCTGTATTACTAAATCTTCTTGTTCTTTTGTTAAAATTGGTTGGGTCATAGGTCCACTTCTCCGTTTCTAATAACAAGTTTTGCTTTTTTTATTATAGATTTCTGAATGTTTCTAAGCTGTTTATTGTATCCTGTTTTAGAATTCTTATCGAATTTTAGTTTTAAGATTTTGCAAACTTGTTCTTCGCTTTTTAATTGAATATATAGCAAATCATACACTTGCCACTCCATAGGTTTAAGAACCTTTTGCATTACTATGTTTAAATTTGCTGTAGCTTTTTGTATATCTAAAGATTCTTGGCATCTATTGTTTATTTCTGTTGGGTGATCTTCAATTGATACTGCCATTTTTATATCGTAAGCGTTCTTTTTTGTATTTTTCCAATTTTTGTACATGGGGCAATCTGAGTTTTGCTCTCCATATATTTTACAACCAGAATCGCCTAAAGAAGCGGCGCACTTTAAGCATGGTCTAGCGTAATTACCATAATTATTTCTAATTATGTTTTTTATTTGATTAGATATGATTCTGTTTACCCAAGGTAGCATTGGTTTTGCAGGATCGTAGAGATCCCACTTTTTGAATAAATGGAACACTACTATCTGAGCTACGTCTTCAAAATCGATCCAGTTAAGAGCGGATAAGGTCCACTTATTTTTCCTTTTAAGGATTTCCGTATTAATTAAATCTAAATTCTTTTCAAATTTTAATTTATTCTTCTTCATCATTTTGGTTTCTGGATGGATAGAATCCAGCTTCTTTCCTGAACGACTCTAAGAATTCTTTCTTATCTACAGGTCCAACTTGAATTTGGTCTTCTTGGGCTGGAGAATCTGACCTTGTGCCAATTATGTCTTTAAATTTAGTTTTACGGTCTGGCGATGCTGAGATCTCCACATCTAAACAAGACATGTTCTTAATATTTTCCAAAGACTCGACATCTTCCGTTTCCTCTTCAGAAGGTGTAATAATCTTTTGTCTGGGGGGAATAGTTTTTGCAAGTGCAGACTTGACTGGCGAGAAATTGAATCCACACTTAGTACAGAAATTTGGTTTTTCGTATGCGTAATCTATTCCTGTCCCGCATTTTTGACAATAAGTTTTCATGGTTGATTATTATAAGAAATATGCGTAAAGGTTTCAAATTCAAAACAGACGAAGGCTACGAATATACTGTAGATAAGGTTAAACCTAAGTATAAGTTCGCTGCTGAAGGGCTTTGCGACAATCCTGAGTCTAAAAACCCCAAGATTGTTATTGACCCATCTTTGCTCCCTAGAAGAGAGCTGGCTGTTACTATTGAAGAGTTCACTCATGCTTTCTTTTTTGAAAAAACGGAAAAAAAGGTAAGAAAATTTTCAGCTACCTTAACAAAATATTTATACTCTCAAGGCTGGAGAAAAGTTTTTTAGTTTTTTAACTATAAATTTGACTATATCGCTTCTCTTAATGTCTTCTTCGGTGAAGTGGAAAGAGTAGATTCCCTTTTCTTTGCTGTCATCTTCCCCGAAAACAGCTTGGAGCTTCTCAAATCCGCCAGACTTACCATGAGCCAAGTCAGATTGATCAGGATCTGCTAAGATAAAGCACTTGCTAAACTCTCCTACTCTTGTCATTAGGGTAACTATTTCTTTTTGAGTGCAGTTTTGGGCCTCATCAAGAATAATAGCCTTGCAGTTCCAACTCATACCGCGCACAAATGACAATGGATGACTCTGAAGTCTGCCTTGATTGTTAAGAGACTCTATAGATGGCTTAGATAGTAGTTCGTCTAGCTTATCAGCAAAGGGTAAGTTGTAGTACTTTAGCTTTTCATCAGCGTCTCCTGGTAGGAAACCGATTTTGCTATCGCTGCTCTCTACTGGAGATCGGATATACATAATGTCACTAACTTTCTTTTCCTTTATTAGGTGAAGAGCGCAATATATACTTAGTAAAGTTTTAGAAGAGCCGGCGGGGCCGCTAATAAACATCATTTTTACGTTCTTATCTAGAGCTATATTTATGAATTCTTTTTGTTTGTCTGTCCAGTTGAGGTCTCTAATCTTTATTTCTTCTTTGAACTTGTCTCTCTGAAGAATCTTTGGTGACTTATCTTGTTTTGACATTAGCTATTATATATGTAATAATAAAAAATCCCCAAGTTTTTCAACTTGAGGATTAGAACTACTGAACTTATATGTTTTTTAGAAGGTCCAGCGAAGACCAGCGGTGCCAACTGCGCCATCGAACTCCTTTAGCGCAAAAGTGTGTTTGCTAGTAGAAAAATCGTTCTTGATATAAGCTACTTCAGTGAACGCATCTAGGTTCTTCCAGATGTTACGAGAGATTGCAAGCTTAACAGCGTATGTCTTAGCATCTGTTAGCATAGTATACTCTACAGCAGGGGCGAAGTGGAATTCGTATAGAGAAAAGCGCTTCTCCATACCAACTGTTGCGCCAGATTGGTCTAGCTCAACATTGTAGATCGCCTTAACATAAGGAACAAAGAAACTATTCTCAAGAGCAACTCTAGCGTTAACTTCTGTGTAGTTTTGAATTAGGGCTTGCCCGGTTTGGTGACGAGTTACTCCCGCATCTGTGCGAACGGTTAGCTCTTTTAGAGCCTCGAACGACTTGCCAACCCCAAGGCCCCAATGGCTAGAGTCTGTGCCAGAGGCAATTGGAAGATACTGACCCTTAAGCGAGAAATCAACTCCCGCATAGGTCTTTCCGAGTGTTACTCCAGCAACAGCAGCGTCCTTTGCTTGAACGAGGTTGTTTACTAGGTAGCTTGAGGTGTATCCCGCATCAATCGCGGCTGTAATTGTGTTACTTTCAGCAAAAGCTGAGATATTTAGGGTTGCAATTAATAGTGCAATCTTGAATAGTTTATTCATAGCATAGTATTGTTGACCATTCGGGGCATTTTGTCAAATTTTTTTCGGCGAGGCCGCCTCCTTTTTATTTATTTTAAAGATTATAACTAGAAAGGCCTTTAAATGAGAAAAACCTCTGGGGATTTTTTGCGGCCTACGGCGTCCCATAAAGATAAATTAAATAGAAATAATAGAAAAACGGGAGGGGCTTTTGTTTTTTTATGGGATATCTTAATAGACCTATAAGAGAAAATACTTGCCGTGAATTTTTTACTTTGGTTTTTTAAAAGAGTTTAATGGAATAAGGGGAGATTGAAGAAAGGGCCCCCCCGCGCGATCCCAGGCGAGCGGGATTGTAACATTTCAAAAAGGGGCTGTCAAGCATTTAAAAAAAATAAATTTCACAAAATCCCAGGCACTTGGCATGAAAATATTTTTACGATTTTTCTTGCTAGTTTTGGGAATCGGTGGGTTGTCCCTAGGCGGTCGATATGGTCAAAAAACGCTCTAGGATTCGATATGGCGCGTTTTGTTTTTTGCTTGACTTGGAGATTTTTTGCGAAAAGCCCAACAAAAACGCTGTTTTTTGAAAGGCTTAAAATTGCCCGCTGTGGTGACACTGCCCGCGAAACAGGATGCGAATTTTAACGTTAACGTGAAGGTGGTCAAAAAACGCCAACTTTGGGGACAGGGACAGGGACAGGCGAAGGGGGACAGGGACAGGGACAGGCGAAGGGGGACAGGGACAGGGACAGGCGAAGGGGGACAGGGACAGGGACAGGCGAAGGGGGACAGGG
>Ga0209298_10000006_pt1 | contig 131294 bp, 128 predicted proteins | sample S_140806_EF_Meta_FD_187325 | JGI IMG/M metagenome (GOLD analysis project Ga0209298, IMG submission 187325) | Freshwater microbial communities from Lake Simoncouche, Canada to study carbon cycling - S_140806_EF_MetaG (SPAdes) (version 2) | ecosystem: Environmental > Aquatic > Freshwater > Lake... | reverse complement strand
TGGATCAACAAATGGTTACTTATCAAATACAGATTGGACTACCTTTAATAATAAAGTATCAACTGCTTCATTAGCTAATTACTTACTATTAACTGGTGGTACTTTAACAGGTGCATTAAGTGGAACAAGTGCAAGTTTTAGCGGTAATGTGGCTATTGGTGGAACAACTATTACCGATGGCAATATGCTTAATGTTATTGGGAATCAGTCAAGTGTAAATGTTGGATTAGTTTTAAATAATACTAATAGCACTTATGCAAGAATATACTCAATACAAAATGTAAATAGCAATTTTGTATTATATGATTACACCGCTTCTGCTTCAAGATTAACATTATCTTCAACAGGCAATTTAGGATTAGGAGTTACACCGAGTGCGTGGAGTACATTTAGAAAAGCATTTAGTTTAGGAGGTGCAGGAAATTCTATTGCAGGTGGAACAACTGATGGTACTTTAGAATTATATAGCAATTCATATATTAATACAGGAGGAAATTATATTTATTCATCAACAGGAACAGCATCATTATATCAATTAGATGGCAATGCTCACAAATGGTATAATGCTCCTTCAGGAACGGCAGGTAACGCTATAACCTTTACCCAAGCAATGACCTTATTTTCCGATGGAAATTTAGGTTTGGGAACAAGCACCAACGCAGGATATAAACTAGATGTTAATGGTACAGGAAGGTTTAGTGGTGCATTAGATGTAAGAGCATCTAATTCTTATTTTGGTTCAACAAAAGGGTATATTTATTTTACAGAAGACCAAATAAACTGCTATTATTCAAGTAACGCAGCAGCAACATTAGCAATTAACTATTATGGATATAATCAAGGATTAACTCAATTTAGAAGTTTTGATGTATATAATGGTAAAGGTTCTAGAATATTAAATTTAGATGGCACAACAGGAGCAGCTACATTCTCTAGTAGTGTATCAGCTACATCTTTAAATATTGTTAAAATTGATAATTTAACAACTGCTATTGCTTCTTTTGCTGCTAATAATTTAAGTCAACAAGTTGATATATGGTATGGTGGTATAAGAATGGCAGGAAGTTCTGCAAATGTTGATTTGAATTTAGCAACAAAAGGTACAGGTGTATTATCAGTAACAGGAGCAGCTACATTCTCTAGTAGTGTAACTGCAGGAGGTAATTTTACTAGTACAGCCGATGGTGGTCCTGGTGGATTACGTTTAACATTAAATAATACAGGAGCAAGTGAAATTCAATATGCACTATTAAGTGGTGGTTCTGCTGGTACTGGAGTTTTTGGAATTAGAAATGGTTCAGTAGGAGTAAATCTTTTTACAATGACTGGTACAGGTATAGCTACATTTGTTAACAATGTATCAATACCTAAATTAAATACTAATGTAATAATAGGGAGTAATCTTGTTGCTGGTAATATATCATCTAACATGCCATCTGCACCAGCTTATATACTATTATGTGATTTAAATGTTGCTGCTGGATTTTCATTAGTTGGTAAAGTAAATGCTGCTTCTTATACTTGTTGGAATGTATCTGATGTTTATATACGCAAAGATTATTCATCATTATCAGGACAAGCAGTTATTACTGGAATAGCTAAATCAGGTTGTGATTTTTCAGTTGTAGATATTACTTATAATTCTGGAAGATATATTGCATTAAGATTTACATCTAATCCTGAAATAGATGTTTTATGGTCTGGTTATAGATTAACGGATCAGGTATCTAATGGGTCATTTCAAGTTATTACATCTGGAGTAACAGTTAATTCAACATATGCATCTTATTAAAATATTTAAGAACTAATGAGCAAGAATACAAACATATCAGAATTAATTAACTACATCTCTTATGATGGTAGTGGTAATGTGGTATTTACTACTGTATCAGCCGCTACTACTAATACAGATAAGTTCTTAGTATCTGATACTGGTGTACTAAAGTTTAGAACAGCTGCTCAATTATTATCTGATATAGGAGCACAAGCTTCTGGTAGTTATCAAGCTGCCTTATCAGGAACCGGCTTTGTAAAGATAAGTGGCACCACTATATCATACGATAATAGTACTTACGCCACACAAACTTATGTTGGTACAGCAATAAGTAATCTAGTTGCATCAGCACCTAGTACATTAGATACTCTTAATGAGCTGGCTACAGCATTAGGTAATGACGCAAACTTTGCTACTACCGTTGCAACTAGTATTGGAACTAAACAGCCACAACTAAACGGTACAGGTTTTGTGAAAATTAGCGGAACTACAATAAGCTATGATAGTTCTACTTACCTAACAACGGGCACAGCTGGAACCACTTATGTCCCTTATACAGGAGCTACTGGTAATGTTTCTTTAGGTAATTATGAATTAGGAGCTAAATATGTAATAGCAGAAGGATCAGCTGGATTAGGAGGTGTAATTAGTATTAAACAAGATGCTGCATACTTAGCTAAAGGTAATGGTTATTCTAGTATAACTTCTTCTTTTGTTGCCTTTGATTTTTATGGTTATACAGGAGTATCTACTTATAAAAACTTTACACTAAGATTTGATGGTTTAACTAACAATACTCGTAGACAATATACTCTTCCTGATTCAGATGGTACTCTAGCTCTTACTAGTAACTTAAGTAGTTACTTACCTCTTGCTGGTGGTACGCTTACTGGACCTTTAATTGGAACCAGTGCTGCATTTAGTACTTCAGTTTTAGTTGGAACAGGAACTGTTGTTGAACCATTAACAGTAAGTTATGCAGCTCATGGATTAATATCTCAACATAGACAGAGTAGTAGTGCAGGAGTAGGTCAGAACTTTTATATGAAGTTTAATGATGCTAGTGGAACTGCTGTAAACTATGCAGGGGTATATGCTGATATACAAGTTAATACGACTGGTGCTCATAATGGTCGTATGATTTTACAAGTAGCTAATGCAGGTAGTTTATTATCTGCGGTTACTATAGCTAATACTGGAGCAACTACATTTTATAGTAGTGTAACGTCAACAGGATTTTATTCTACAACTGGTTCTAATTTTGCAACAAGTTCAGGTAGAGTTGGAGTTGGTACTACCACTCCAGCAGATAAATTTGTAGTAAGCAATAGTGGTGCAGAAGGAATAGAGTTTGGTTTTGATACAGGTATTCCATATTTATTTGGATATAATAGAAGTACATCAGCTTATAAACCAATTGCATTTGTAGGTAGTGGTAATGTAATAATTACTCAAGGTACTATTGTTGATAATGGAAGTAAGTTACAAGTAACTGGTTCGGCTACATTTTCTCCTTCTGGTGCAAGTGGTATTATTTTAGCTGCAGATTCAAGTGATACTAATAATAGCGGTAGATTATTTTTTATGAGAACCGGTGGTGAAGGTTTTGTTATTATGAACAATGCTGGTAACTTAAGTTTTAGAAGTAATTCAGTACCAGGAAATACTTCAGGTAACGAAAGGATGAAGTTAGATAGTTCATATAATTTAATATTAAATAATGGTTTAACTGTTACTAATACTGCTACGTTAGGTTCTGCATTAGTTAATACTTCTACTTTATGGAACAATGAAAAACTTGGTGTACAAATAAGTAATAGTGCTGGTTGGTCTACTATACCTAGTATTATGAGATTAACTAATTATATAAGTGGAGGAGTAACTAAAATTACTTTTACAGATAGTAATATAATTGATGGTTGGTTTGGTATGGTTCCTGTTAGTGGTAATAGTTATTTTGCAATGGGTTTTTCTGGTTATACAGAACAAGGATTTAAAGTATACCAAGGTGGTAGTGTTTCTATTAATGCTTCATCAATTGGTTATGCTAATACTAAACTACAAGTAAATGGTAATAGCTCAACAGATGAAAACGCTGGTACTGTTTTTATACAACATTCTTTTTCTGGAACTAATGGTTTTGGTTTAGCAATTAGTAGAAATGCAAGTTCAGCTGCAGCTTTATCATTAGGAGCTGATACTTCAAACAATGGTATTATATCAGCTAATAATACAAATTTAAGATTAGGTAAAAATACGTCAGGTACTTTTTATGAATATCTAAATATAAATACAAATGGTAATAGCGTATTTAGTGGTAATGTTTTACCTGTATCAGATGCTGTATATACTTTAGGCTCACCTTCATTTAGATGGAATCATGTTTACACAACTGACTTACATCTTTCTAATGAAGGAAAACAAAATATAGTTGATGGTACATGGGGTGATTGGACATTGCAAGAAGGAGAGAATGATATTTTTATGCTGAACAATAGAAGTGGTGAGAAATTTAAAATAAAATTAGAAAAAATATAGTTATGGCAATATTATCAAGTGCAAGCTTACCTATTGGTTTTATGCAGATACCAATTCCTATTGTACAACATGCATCAGCTGTTATTGGTACTATTACACTTAATCCAAGATATAATGATTCTACTGCTGATACTAAGTTATTTAGTTCAGCAGGTGATTACGCACCAGGTGCTGCAGCTGGCGGTAATGCCTATATTGATATAACATTACCAATGTTTCCACATCATGGTAATTGGTATAATAATACACATGATTCAAATTCTGGAAGGAGAAACGGTAACTCAAGTACGGCAATATCAGATATAGGTAAAGTTTCTTTATGGGCACAATTAGGTATTGGTGATAGTCCTCATCCTGGTTTTGATTATTCATATACTAGAGTAGCTATGTTAATGAATCAAGCTGGTTCCTACCATTCATATCAAACAACTAATTCACCTTCTCCAAACTATGCTGAACCCAGAACTTTAGATGGTGCAAATAGTCTTAATACTTTTGCAAATCTTCATCTTAGTGGTCAATATTATGCTGGTGGTGCATATGGTGGATGGTATTGTTTAGCAAACTACTCTAATGGATTATTTGGAAGTTCTGATACACTTAGAATTATAAATTTAGGTGGGAACACAGATGCTCGTAGCAGATTAAGAATAATAGATCTTGTATATATTATTCATGGTAAATTAGGTACTACTTAAAATATTTAATTATGAAAATTATAGAATATGGACTTTGTGTATGGAATGGCACAAAAGAAAATAAAGGAATAAGTAGTAAAGATGATTTATTACATCTTAAACAAGTATATGATTTTACTCAAGATCCACCTGTTTTAGTTTATACAAAAACAGACGAGGAGTTTTATATAGAATGGGAAAAGTCAGAGATTAATCAGTTTGCACAAGATCATATTTATAAATACTATCCAGTTTGGAAACAGTCTAATATATTGAGAGAAGGTGATGAAGTAGAGATATTGAAGATGAGTAGTTTTATAGATGCTGTTAGAGCTTGGTCTAATCAAGAAAATCCTGATCCATGGGACGGGTCACTAGAAAATATAATAATTAACTAATGGGTAATACAAGAAATACTGGGTACTTACAGAACATAGTACAATATGATGCTAGTAATAATATTACATTACCAGCTAACCTTACCGTTACAGGTAGTATAACAGGTTATGCCACTACATCATATGTAACCACTCAGATTAATAATTTAATTAATGGAGCACCCGGTCTATTAGATACATTAGATGAGCTCGCTGCTGCATTGGGTGACGATGCTAACTTTGCTGCTACGCTCACTACATCATTATCAGGTAAACAAGCTTCTCTTAACGGAACTGGATTTATAAAAGCTAGTGGAACTACTATTACATATGATAACTCAACTTATGCATTAGATAGTGCAGTTGTAAAACTAACTGGTACACAAACAGTTGGAGGTACTAAAACTTTTACTAGTCAGATCATAACTGATATTCAAGTAGTATCTCCTGCTTTTAAAGTACAGAATAGTGGAAATACATCTTTGTATTCAATGTTGTTAAGTTATTCAAGTGGTGTGAGAATTGTAGGACTTCCTGATAAAGATGGAACTATTGCTATGACTAGTGATATTCCAACACTATCAAGCTTAGGTGGGCAACCAGCGTTATCTGGAACTGGATTTGTTAAAATCTCTGGTACAACTATATCTTATGATAATAGTACATATCTAACTACAGCTTCTGCTACTTCTACATATTTACCTTTAGCTGGTGGTATAATGTCAGGTAACATTAGTTATGGTGTAGGTAATGGTGTAGCATGGTATTTACAACCTCAAGCAGCAGGAGGTGGTCCTACAAATGGTGCTGTATTAAGATTAAAAAGTCATGCAGGAGCAGGTGCGTTATCAGATAGAAGTGGTGCTTTAGCATGGATAGATGGTAACAATTCAAGATTAGATTTATTTGAATGGAATAGTAGTTTAATAAATGCATATGTTCCAATTAACGGAACTAGTGCTGTATTTTCTAGTACTATAACATCATTTTCAACAAGTGGTGCAGCTGCATTTAACAATGGTATAAACATACATACTCAAGCAGGTACATATACAGCAGGTCATGGAGGTATTCTTCAATTCCAAAATGAAGATGTAATAACTGGCGGTATAAGGGCCATTAGAGATGGTGGTAGTTGGGGTGGAGCTTTATCATTCTACACTCATAATACAACTGCTGGCAACACCTTTAATTCTACTTTTGTAGAAAGAATGAAAATAGATTCAACAGGTACTGTAACTATTAATAGTACATATTTTGTTCCATTAAAAATTAATACAAGTTATGGTCAAGTAGGTCTAGAGTTTCAACTAAACGGTACAGGTTTTGGTGGAGTTGGGTCAGGTAATAATTTTACATCAGATGCGGGTGTTTTAGCTACTGATGTAGGCATGGGTACAAATGGTTCAGCTACTAGTAAACTTGTATTTGCAACAGGAGCGGGATATTCAACAAGACTTACAATAGCTGCATCAGGAGCAGCTACTTTTTCAAGTACAGTAACTACAGCTGGCTTGCTAACAGGACAAGCAAGCATATACCAATCAGATGCAGGTGGTTTAATAGCATCAAATAGATGGGGTGTTTATAATGGTGGTGCTACTGCCATGAGGTTTTTATATAATCCTAGTGGTGATGTAATTTTTGATAATGGTACTCCTAGATTAACATTAAGTAGTGGTGGATCAGCTTTATTTAACGTAAATGCTTCATCTAGTATAACACTTACATCAGGTGGAACAGATGCTTCTATGATAAAAGCTGGTTCTGGAGATGAATTATATCTTGGTGGTAATGATACTTGGCAGATGAGGCTTAGTGGTGGTAATATTTTAATGGACAATGGAGGCAATGTTGGTATAAATACAGGAAGCCCTTCAGCAAGATTAGATATAAATGGTGATGTAAGATATAGAGGTGGTATTTATGATCAATTTAACTTTACTGCTAGTGGTAATTATACTAATGGTACTTATTATAATATAGTAGGTGTAAATGTAATACCTACTGGAATTTATATATTACAAGGAATGGTTGATACATATGCAGCAGGTGGTGGAATTTATTTTGTAAGTTTTGTTAGTGTTCCTTTTTATATGTGGGACGTAGGTTCAAATAGTGTTACTTTTGTAGATTTACCTCCTGTATTAGGTACAGGTCACCACTTAGGTAATGCATTTCCTTTATTTAGACTTCAGATGACATTAGGAGGAGCTGGTATATATTTACAATTTAATCCTAATGCTACTTGGGCTGGTATGGATAATGTTTCTGGTGGAAAATCATTTCGTGTTAATTTAAAAAGAATAGGATAATAATTATGAACTACTTTGCAATATATTTAGATGAAATCTTTGTAGGTTTTATTACAGAAGAATCACAAAAAGCTTTCTTTTTAGAAACTAATCCAAATTATAAATTTTATGAGTTTATATGGAACCATAGTTCTTTACCAATGCCAAGTAATGTGTCGGTAATAGATGATCAAATTCAAGTAATTCTTTAATATTAGAATGAAATTATAAATAGATAATAGTACAGATAATGAACAAACAAAGGAAGACCTCCCATATACTTAATGTATTTCAGTATGATGAAACTACAGGAGCCGTAACGCTTCCTAGTACACTTGTATTAACTGCTCCTGCTAGTGATGATAATAGTACTAAGGTGGGTACTACAGCATGGGTGCGTACATACGTAACTGGTCTTACTTACCTTACAGGTAATCAATCTATTACTGTTAGTGGTGATGCTACAGGATCTGGTACAACATCTATTGCTCTTACACTTGCTAATACAGCAGTGACGCCCGGTACTTACGGATCTACTACACTCGTACCCGTAGTAACAGTTGATTCTAAAGGACGTATTACTTCTGTAACTACAGCTGCTATATCAGGATCACTCACCTTTACAGGAGATGTAACTGGATCTGGAACAACTGGAACTAGTACAGCTCTAACATTAGCAGCATCTGGTGTAACAGCTGGAACATACACTAAGGTAACAGTAGACTCTAAAGGTAGAGTTACCGTAGGAGCTAGTGCAACCACTACAGATATTGCAGAAGGAACTAGACTATACTATACAGACACAAGAGTAGGGACATACCTTACTACTAATAGTTATGCAACACAATCTTATGTAAATACACAAGTATCAAATCTTGTGGCAGCAGCACCGGCTACTCTTGATACACTCAATGAGTTAGCAGCAGCTTTGGGAAATGATGCTGCATTCTCTACAACTATATCTACAGCTCTTGGTAATAGATTAAGAGTGGACATTAACACTCAAGGGTTATCTGCTACATTACAAGGATATGGTAGAACAAACTTAGGACTAGGTACAGCTGCCACTTCTGCTACAGGTGACTTTGTAGCATACCGTACATTTGGTACAGCTGCTAATAATAACACAGGAGATTTTGCATTAGCTAGTCATACACATAGTATAGCTAATATAACAGGATTACAAACAGCATTAGACGGTAAGCAAGCATCAGGATCATATGCTGCTGCAACACATAGTCATATCATTTCTGATGTAACGGGTTTACAGACAGCTCTTGATGGTAAACAAGCTTCTCTTGGATTTACTCCTTATAACTCTACTAACCCAAGTAGTTATATCACATCTTCATCTTTAACTAGCTATGTGCCATACACTGGTGCAACCGCTAATATAGATACTGGTGGTTATAGTATAACAGCAGGTGCAGTAACATTAACTTCAAACTTATGGTTAAAGAATATAGGTACTTATGATTTTATTATGAGTAATGGTACCTCACTTACAACTAATACAATAAGAGCATACTATAATACAAGTGATGAACTTAGATTCTATGCTAAGAATACAGCTGGTTCAGCAGTGGTTCCTAAAATTATGGTTGGTGATGGTACTACATTTTATACTCTTTATCACTCAGCTAATATTCCTACGTGGAATCAGAATACAACAGGTACAGCAGCATCTATATCAGGATTTAATAATCCTACTACAGCAGCTACAGCTAATACAATAGTATATAGAGATGGCAATGGTCATATTACAGGTAACTACATATTAGGTAGCTATTTCAACTCATCAGCTGGTAATTCAGAAAATCCTACTATCGGTCAAATTTGGACTCAAAGTACAGGAGATAACTATTTAAGAAAATCAACCCCTGCTCACTTAATAAGTCAATTAGGATTAATTACTTCTTCTGGAAGTATAACAGGAAATGCAGGTTCTGTAACTTATTTAATGAACAGAACAGATTCGGCTGCTTATCCTGTTCTTTGGGGAGCTAATTATACAAATACTATAGGAACTATAGCATATTCTTGTGCTGCAGTTACTATTCAATCTAGTACAGGTACTTTAACTGCAACAACATTTAGTGGAGCGTTAAGTGGTAATGCTACTACAGCAACAGCAGCAGCAGGTGTAAGTTTTTTAACTCAACCAAACTCTACATGGTCAGGAAGAATACAATTAGGGGGAAATGGTGATCCAGGAGCAATTGCAGGTACTGCTGTTGTTCAAGCTACAGATGGTAATTTACATATGGATGGCGGCACTGGAAAATCTATGTATTTAAATTATTATCGTAATGGTATAATATATTTAAATGGTGGTACCTATAATATTAGTGCTAATGGTTCACAATATAATGGTAACTCTGCTACAGCTACTAGTGCAGGTACAGCAGGAGGCCAAAACTCAGGAGCACATTTTACACTTAATACAGGGGGAGGAGGATATGGATTAGTAGGTGTTTATAACCCAGATATACATCAGGGCTTTTTTGCAATGGGATCTGCTTATACACTTGGAGCTGGTGGTACTTTAGCTAATTTTTATGGAGTTTCTTGGTCATATGATTATTCAGGACGCCAACTTAATACAGGATATAATCTTCAACACTGTATGGCAGTTGCAAATGCTGGTGTTGTTGCTACTGTTATTGGATTAGGTATTTGGACAAATGGAACAATTAGAGCTAATGGTAATATAACAGGAGCTAATTTATCTGGAACTAATACAGGTGACCAAACAAATATTAGTGGTAATGCTGCAACTGCTACATCTGCTGGTTATTTAACTGGTGGTGATAGTTCTGCTTATATGATATTATTAAATGCTAATGCTGGGGATTTAAATACATATAATACTCCAGGTCTATATAGTTCTGAATATAATGGAAGTACAAATAGACCAATAGAAAGCAATGGACATTGGATACAAATTTCAGATGCAGGTGGCACCGATGTAAAAACACAATGGTATTATCAATCTAATGGTGCTGGTATTTACATGAGATTAATGTGGGGTAATGGTACATGGAGAGCATGGAGAACATTAATTACAGATTCAAATATAGGTTCTCAATCAGTAGCTTCTGCAGCTGCTGTTTCTGGATTAACATTAACAAGTTCTGCAAACGGAATTAATCCAGATGGAGTAACACAAAATCAATTAGGTTATAATAATTCTGTAAGTTTATTTGGACAAACAGATGGTGGTTTATATTCTTCCGCATATAGTTCATCTTGGATACATCAAATTTATGGTGATTTTAGAACAGGTCAAATAGCAATTAGAGGTAAAAATTCAGGTACATGGCAAGCATGGAGAACAGTAATAGACTCAGGTAACATTGGTTCTCAATCAGTGTCATATGCTTCAACAGCGGGCTCTGCTCCTGCAAATGGAGGTACTTCTACAGCAGCAGCATATTTAAATGGTGGTGGGCAGATTTATAGAGGTGGATTTAGTGGAAATTGGAATACAGATTTTCAAAATACACCAGCAAGTAGTTATAGATATTATGGTGACAATGCAGGTGACGCTAATAGTCCTGGTGGATCTTGGTGGTTTTCTGAAAGTTATAGACATAGCAATTCTTCTAATTATTGGGGAACACAAGTAGCATGGGGATGGGAAGATAATGCTAATAGATTAGCAACTAGAAACATTACAGGCAATAGTTTTGGAGGATGGGTTTATTATTTAAATAGTAGTAATTTCACTTCATATATAGATGCCCCTAATAAAGCAGGAACATCTTACTATCAAGTAAATACTTGGTTACAAATGAATGGTGCTCATGGTATGTATTGGCCTTCTTATAATGGAGCACATATTTATGCTAATACTACTGGTTCATATACTCAACTTAGATTTGATGGTGTAAGAGGTGGTTATACAGGTGTATATTTAGGAGATAGTGCTGTAAATGGAATGATGTATGACACTGCGGGTAATGGAGGAGTATATAGAGAAGCTAATGGCAGATGGTATTGGTATCATCATTTAGGAAACAACTGTACAGCTTTAGCAACTTCAACTACTTCTGCTTCATATAGAGCTTATGTTGGTGGTGCTTTATATGCTGAAGGTGATATAGTAGCATTTTCAGATGTTAGAAAGAAAACAGATATTGTTACTATAGATAATGCTTTACATAAAGTTATTAATTTACGTGGTGTTTATTATACTAGAATTGACGATCCACTAAGAGGCAGACAAACAGGTGTTATTGCACAAGAAATAAATGAAGTGTTACCTGAAGTTGTTACATATGCTGCTGATGTAGATCACTATGGTGTTTCTTATGGTAATATTGCAGGTGTACTTATTGAGGCTATTAAAGAACAACAATTACAGATTGAAGAACTTAAAAATAAACTAGATAATGTCTTATCAAGTAGATAGTTATGGTAATGCTTACTTTCCCGCAGGCGTATCTGTAGCTTCTATACCTGTTACTACTGGTACACAAGCTAAAGTTCTTGTACCTGGAGTTAATGGTAAGATATCATCTGCTACTGTAGCACAGCTTATTACACAGAGTGGTGGTAATCTTATTAGTTCTGTATTTGGTAGAACAGGTGTAGTTACAGCTCAACAAGGAGACTATAATACAGATCAAATTACAGAAGGTGAAGCTCAATACTTTTCTACAAGTAGAGTTAGAAAATCTATATTCTTAACTACATTTAATACATCGGGTCCTGCCACTTATGATAGTGGTACAGGTATATTAAATATACCACAGTATGTATCTGATAGTGGTAGTGGTACTGGTGGTAGTTATGTTCCTCTTACAAGAACGATCAGTATTAATGGTCAGACAGCAGATTTATCTGTAGATAGAGCATTTAGTATTGATACAATACCATATCCATCTACAGGTATACCTTTATCTAATGGTACATCTTGGGGAGCAAGTATAGTTAATAACTCTGCAAATTGGAATACAGCTTACGGATGGGGTGATCATGCTGGTTTATATTCTTTATTAAATCATATTCATACTATAGCAAACGTTACAGGTTTGCAAATTGCATTAGATAGTAAAGAACCAACTATTACAGCTGGTACTAATTTACAATATTGGAGAGGTGATAAGTCTTGGCAGACATTACCAATTTATGCAAACTTTACAAGAACTATACCAGGTCTTGTACCTAATCCTGGAGCAGCAACCACTAATCGTTATTTACGAGAAGATGGTACGTGGGTAATCCCACCAGATAATGATACAATTTATGTACATCCAACTACGGCAGGTAATAAACATATTCCTGCTGGTGGAGTTGCTGGTGAAATACTTAGATGGTCTGCAGATGGTACAGCAGTATGGGGAGCTGATAATGATACTACTTATGTAGTGTTTACAAGAAGTGCTAATGGATTAACTCCAGCAGCACCGGCAGGTACAGGTACTACTAAATATTTGAGAGAAGATGGAACATGGCAGGTTCCTCCTGATACAGACACTGATACTAATACATGGGATGCTAATACTAAAACAGTTGCAGGATATGTAGCAGCTCCTGGAGCTGTTGCAAATAAGGTGTGGAAAACAGATGCAGTAGGTAACCCAGCATGGAGAGATGATGCAGATACTACTTATACATTAGCTGGACTTGGTGGGTTACCATTAGCTGGCGGAATTATGACTGGTGCTATCACTTTAAAAGAAGGTGCAGCTAATGGTCTTAAGTTTCCTAATGATGTGTTTGGAGGAAGCGGTGATACAGCAGGAATGAGATTAATAACTCGTGCTGGTGAATCTATGTCTTTAGAAGTATATCTTACTAATGATGCTGATGATTGGTTTAATATATCTGTACCTAATGATAGTGCTGCTAAGGTAAATGGTAATACTATATGGCATGCTGCTAACTTAACTAATCTTAATCAGTTAACTAATGGACCCGGATATATTACTTCTTATTCTGAAACAGATACATTAGGATCTGTTACAAATAGAGGTAACTCTACATCACAAAATCTTGTTTTTAGTAATGGAAGAAAAGGATTAATAGGTGTCTATGATGCTGCACAAACTCAAGCTATATTTGCTATGGGTGCTGCATACATATTAACAGATGGTGGAGCTTCATCTAATATAGGTAATCTATATGGTTTAGCATGGTCTTATAATCCAGATTATGGTGGTGCAGGAAATAATCCTCAATCTAAAGCAGGATTAAATCATCAGTTGTTACATATGCAAAATGGTGTAACTACTACAGCAATTGGTACTGGAATATGGACAGTTGGTAATGTCACTGCAGCTAGTTTTATTGGTTCAATAGCTTGGACAAGTGTAACAGGTAGACCTACAGCACTAAGCTCATTTACTAATGATCTTGGTAACTATGGTAGTTGGTATTCTACTAGTGGAGGTACTGTATCTGGTGATGTAACTATTAATGGTGTTTCAAATATTCCATTAACTATTAACCAAGTTCAACCTTTTGTTCATATAAATGCAACTGGAGCTACAAATACTGCAGGTATTAGAATATATCCATCTGCAGGGTACGATGCTTATGTAGGTAATTTTAATGGAGGAGCATTAAACTTAGTAGCAAGTGGTGTAACAGTTGCTAAGGTGACAAGTAATGCAGGTGTAATTTTTTATACGTCAAGTACAGGACCAATAACGTCAGTGGGTAGTAATACTAGTGCTTCTATGGTATTTATTAATGGAGACTCAAGTAATAAGACATGGGATATATCCATGTATGCAAATGATTGGATATTAAATGAGAGTAATATTACTACAAGATTTAAAGTGTTAGCAGGTGGTGGTGTATATGCAGATGCCTATTATGAATTTTCAGATAAAAGATTTAAAACATTAATTGAAGAAAATCCTAATATTATTAATGTAGGTTCTATAACTGCAAAGTCTTATATAAAAGAAGGTAAAGAAGAGCTAGGTTATTTTGCTCAAGATTTTGAGGGAGTGTTAGATAGTGCTATATTAAAAGATAAAGATGGTGTATTAAGTTTGTCTTACCGTCAAATACACACAGCTAAAATAGCAGCATTAGAAAAACGTATTGCAGAACTAGAAGCTAAATTAAAATAACAATGGCTTATAATGACTTAGCAAATAATCAAACGGTTAGTTATAATAACTTACAAAGTGGTGTAAATCAAGGAGTTTTTACTGCTAAGACAACTATACCATCTAGTAATAAACAAGTTACTAAAGCTCAAGCTAATGTATATATAAATATTAATACATCACTTCCTTCGTATCTTGCTAAAGCATCTAATAGATTAATTACTAAACAAGACTTATCAGGTATAACTGCAGCATCTCCATATATAATGTATGGTGTAGCAGCTACAGCTGGTTATAAATCAATAGACGGTGGAAATACTTTTACAGCTCTTTCAGGATTACCATCATTATTTTGGACAGCTATAGCTGGAGATAGTACAGGTACATATATTGCTGCAATAGATTTTACTCAAAATAATCAAATATATATTTCTACTGATGGCGGTGCATCTTTTACTGCAAAAATATTAAGTTATGTTCTTGTAGGATTTTATCCTACAGGAGTTTCAATGTCTAATAATGGTAATTATATAGCTGTTTCTGGACTTACAACAAACATGAGTGGTAGTAGAAATGCTCTTGTATCTGTATCATCAAATTATGGAAGTTCATTTTCTTCAGGATATGGTGATAATACTTCATATAAAATGTATACTATTCCATCAGGAAAGGTAGCTGTATCAGGTAATGGTCAATACATCACTGCTGTATTTTCTTATGAAGTTGATCCTGGATGGCCTAATATTCCTAGACCTTGGTCATTTAGAGTTTATTCAAGTAACTATGGTGCATCTTTTACAAAGAGTGGCGGTAGTGAGTTTGCTGCATTTGCTGATGTAGCTTTAGACTATAGCGGACAAAATCAGTTTATAACTTCAGATTGGTTTAAACCTGGAGTATTTGGTTCAATAGGTTTAAAAGCATATGTATCAAATAACTATGGTTCAAGTTTTAGTGAAAAGTTTTCAAATACAACTGCTTATTATTTAGGAGGTGCATCTCATGTTGGTTTTGTATCTGCTACAATAACAGATGATGGAAAGACTATGGTTGGTGCAACTAATGAACAAGCTTTTGTAGGTTATGGTCAATCAGGATTAACACCTATGGTAATTGCCTCTTCTAATTATGGAGCTAATTTTTCATTAACTGAAGGTTATGTTGGTAATAGAGGTATAGCAGGTGGAACAGCTGTAACTACAGGTATAACAAATAACTATATAGCAATGATGTTATATCAAACTGGACAGTTTAATTACAGTAATAATGGTGGTGTAACATTTACACCAAAAGCTACTACCGATTATTATTGGAAACAAATATATAGAAAAGCTCTTCTTTATACACCTGTTGTTGAAACTTATTACACTTGGTATATAAGTGAAGCACAAAATGATATGTGTTCTGGATTTGGTTATTATCCAACTACAGTATATTCTAATAATCCGTCATTTTTATCTGGTGCAATATTTTATACAAATACTGGACTAACAAGTAGATTTAATGGTCTAGATTCTTGGTATATGGACTCAACTTTTGAAAATGGTTGTACTATACAGATAGGAACATTAGGTCAAACAATACAACAAGGTTGCTGTTAATAAAAAATAATTAATATCTTTACAATATGGCTTTACAATCATCAGGTGCTATAAGCATTAGTCAAATACAAGCAGAAGTTGGAGGATCTTATAGTTTAAGAGCTTTAAGTGCTGCAGCTGGTAAATCTACTCCAGATGCTATGAGTGAGTTCTATGGGTATAGTGCTGCCCCAGCAACTCACAATGTGTATATAAACTTATTTTATCCAAATAATGTTGGTTGTTATAATTACACTTACTTTGCAGCTACAGCTACAGAAGCATTAAATACGACATTAGGGGTTACAATGTATTGGTATGGTGATTTAGGTGGAGCTTTTCAAGGTACTGTTTATATTGGTGTTGGAACTACTTGTGGTAGTAACTACTCTGTTTATACAAGTGCTGTTAACTGTTATGGAGAATATTTTAACAGTTATAACGTATATTTTTCTGTAAGTTCTTCTGGTAATCAGAACTATGTATTTGATACTTACTATTTAGATTTAATACCTTGTTAATTAATAAAAAATAAAATATGATAACTTACAAACAAAGACCTGACACAATTCCAGTAAGAATTGATAGTGACGCTAAGACCGTTACTAACGTAGTAAACAAACCTGATCAAAAGATTTTAGGGTTTATGACTAATGAAGACTACTATACAAGATTTGCAGCTGATGCAGAAGCTTGGCCATCTATTACAGAAGAAGAGTTTAATACAGCCAAGTCTGCAGTGTTAGCAGCACTATCTGTCATTTAGACATTAACATTTGTGGATATCTTTTTTGGTACTACATTTGCATATCTTTGTATATTCGTAACAGATTAATCTAAAATTTAAAAACACATGGAAAAAATTTCTTTAAAATTGTTTGAGTTCTACAATCTAGATGCAGAACTTAATGGTTTAACCAACCAGCAAACAGGTGAAAAAATTGCTTCTGGTCTCATCCAGGAGAAGTTATCTTTAGTTACTAAGTACTGGTTAACAGACTTAGGTAAAAAAGTAGCTGCTGAAAAAGCTTCAGTAGAGGAACTTAAAAATGACCTTATCAAGAAGTATGGTAAGGAAGATGACAAGGGTGGTATATCTATCCCTATGGTAATTGAAGAGCTTGACTCAGACGGTCAGCCTATTAAAGACCTAGACAAGGATGGTAACTGGTTCACCAAAAAAACTATTAACCCTGATTACCAATCATTTGAAAAAGAGTTTAACGACTTGCTTCAAACTGAGAAGGAATTAGAGTATAAAGTCTTTACTCTTGATGACTTTGAAAAGGTTGAGACTTCTGAAAACTACGGAACATTCTTTAAACTTGTAAAAGTTGAAGAAACCAAAGTGGTTCCTTTGAACTAAACTCCCTGCTTTCCTCTATATATACTAAACCACTCCATTTATTGGGGTGGTTTTTTTGTTAATTAGCTAAAAATAATGTATATTATATTGTAGACTACTTAAAACTTAAACATAAAATTATATGGCACTAAAAATTACTTCTCAGATTGGAACCGATAAGGGTATTACTTCTGAGGCTTACGTACGAATAGCTGATTATCAGATCTCTAAGTATGGTTCTGCTAACTTCAGACTTGAATTATTTCAAAGTGTAGATGATATAGCTAGCCCAGGTGCTGCTGGTATTTACCCAGGTATGGGTGGCGGTATAGCTCGTAACCAACAAATTGGTGAAAGCTTATATGTAGCTATGACTAAACAAGTAGAAGAAACTGTTACAGTAAAGCGTATGGTTTCTGTAGAAACAACTGAAGAAGTTAGTGTACCTTCTCCTGTAGAAGGTGAAGAACCAACTATTCAAACTGTTACAAGACAGACTATGCAAGAGCAAGATGTAGAAGAAACAATCACTAAGACTGTTCCTGACTTATCTTCTGCTGAAGGTATAGATGTATTTGAGTTTGGGTATGCTCATTTAAAAACTAAGTTGTCTGGTTTATTCGGTGCTGAGCACGTGGTTGATTGTTAATAACTCATTGATATATAATTAATTATGTTACCTACGAAATCTAATACTGCTGATCAGGGTTGTTCCCCAGTATCTTCTAACTGTGTCATATGGCAAGGTCCAGACTTGTCATGTATTAACCTCTGCAATGGTGACACTATATCTAGTGTAGTTTACAAGGTAGCAACGGACCTTTGCACAATTAAGACATCTTTGGATTTAACTCCTCTGGATTTAAGTTGTCTTGTATCTTTTTGTGCTTCCGTAAATCCGGCTCCAACTACTAAGACCCTGTCAGCGGTATTGGATTTTATTATTGATAAAGTATGTTGTCTTAATACAAAAGTTGATGCAATCACTGGTAGTGGTGCAGCAGCATACACAGAACCTAATATTACATTACCTACTTGTTTACAGTATACAGACCCTGCTACAGGACAAACTGTAAGTCAATTGGTACACAACCAATATACTTTAAGACTTGGTAATCAGTTCTGTACTTTAAAAGCTACAGTAGATGGACACACTACTACTTTAGCAACTTATAACACCAGAATTACAGCTTTGGAGAATGCTCCATCTGTATCTTTACCTTTAGTAACACCTAACTGTATTTTAACTCCAGGTGTAGCCACTGCTATGAATTTAGTTCTTGATGAATTAGAAGCACAGTATTGTACATTAAGAGGAGTATTAGGAACTAACACAGCATTAAGTACATCTATTGCTCAACAATGTCAAGGACTTGGAGCTTCTAATGCATTAAGTACAACTGGTACTATTAGTGGATTACCAGGTTGGAATGCTAGCTCTACAACTGTAGCATCAACTATTCAAAATATATGGGTGGTATTATGTGACATGCGTCAAACAATTTATGATCTTAAACTTGCAGCTGGTAATATAGATTGTTCAGCTTTCTTACTTGGTTTTACAGCATCTGCTAACGAAGCTCGTACTGTAGTTACAGTGTATTTTAATGGTAGTGGTACTGTTATTCCTTCAGGATTTGCAAACTGCACAGCGTTAGGTTCTAAAATTACAATTTCAGATACGTCAGGTCATATATACACAGACAATGTAAATCTTGTTACAGCAGTATCAAATGCTAGCGGTATTCAGTTTACAGTGTCAGGTGCAAGTTTAAATGCTGGTCAGAACTATTTAATTACTGTTGATGGATGTCTTACTAAGAATGGTAGTACATGTTCTAAAACAGCAACGTTTACATTATCTGTACCATGTCCAGTAATTTCATCTGTAACTGCAACATTATCATAACATGAATGTAACTCTTAATTGGACGGTTGGTGCTGGTGCAACATCACAAAATGTGCAATATAAACTTGCATCAGCTTCTACATGGACAACATTTAGTACAGTGACAGGGACAGCTGTAACAGAAACAGTTACCGGTCTTAGTGATAATTTATTATATGATCTTAAAATTGTTTCTAATTGTAATGGTGGAACAGCTGGTTCAAGTGCTGTTGTAAAACAAATCAATATGATTTGTCCTACAGTTACAACTACATTAGCGACTACTACAATATCATATAGTTTTCCAGAGATTGGTGGTTCAGTGAGTAGTTATGCTGTTAAACTTTTTAACTCAGCTGGTACATCAGAATTATCTTCACAAACACCTACAGGAACAACAACTCTTACTGGAACGTTTACTGCTCTTACAGCTAGTACAACTTATAAAATTAGAGTGGTTCCTACAGCAGGAACTATAACAAAAACTGATTGTGAATTTACTTCTGCTACAACTTCTGCTCCTGCTGTATGTAGTGTACCTACGGCAGTAACGGCTGATGTAACAGTTACACCTTAATATAAACATTTAATAATATAACATATGTCTTGCGGTTGTAACGATACTCCTCTACCTTCTAACGCCACTAATTTAATACCTTGTGTAGGTGGTGAATTATGTGAAGAAATTATTCAGTCTAATTGTACTAAACTAGTAGGATCAAATTTTCCAGCATTAGGTATATTAGATGGTGATAGATTAACAACTATATTAAGTAAGTTACATAAACTTATTAATAGTAATAGTACATTTCTTACACCAATTACAAGAGCTACTTATGTAGCTACATCTACTACCACTGTACCTTTAGTTGTAAGATACTTAGGACTTGGTCCTGTTTATACATCAACACCTGGAGCAACTGGTACTACTACTTCTATCACTGTTGGTTCTACAGCTGGTTTAGTTGTAGGTATGACTTTAGAAGTTACTGCTGGTATAGGAGCTTTTCCTGCTGGAGCAACTGTTGCAGCTATTTCAAGTGCTACAGTTTTTGCAGCTTCTGTTGCACCTAGTACAGCATTGTCTGGTGGAGCTTCAGTGATTACAGCTACTGGAACTGATCACCAAGTATTTAGTATTACAGTGACTCAAGGAACTCCTAAAACATTTAAAGCATTTGTTGGCTCATCTGTTAAAGTGAGCGGTACAGGTACGATTGCATAATAAATAATTATATGGCATCATCAGCACTTATAGATTTACCTTGTTCTTCTCTTAAAACTCTTACTATTCAGTACTTTACTGATAGTATAATGCCTAGTGCAGGTTATACAGTACAATGGAGAGCTGTGGGTACTGAGACTTGGTATACAGAAGCAAATAAAAAAGCTAACCCAATTGTTATTTCTGGTGTTCCATCTTGCTATCCTTTAGAAGTTAGATTAATGGTTGATTGTGGTACAGGATTACAAATAGTAGAAACTTTTGGTGTACAAGGATCTGGTTCTAGTTCATGTTATACTTTTGATCTTATTGATACTGGACAATATACTTATACACCATGTGGTACTACAAATTCTGTAAGTATATATAATACTACTAGCGTAGATGTATTATCAGCAAACCAAGCTATATGTGCTGTAGATGGATCAGTGAGTGGCGGAAGATTTATTCGTAAAGATCAATGTTTAGGAACCCAAGCATAATTAAATGGCTAATCAATTAAGTGTAACTTTTACTGCTGCAAGTCCCGCACCATCTGGTGGATATCTAGTTAGGTATTGGGAAACTTCTACACCTGGAACAGTGTTAACAACAACTGTTGCATCTAGTCCTGCAGTTATTACTGGTTTAACTGGTTATAATTATACAGGTACTATTGAATCTGTATGTAGTTTTGCTAACTCTACAAGAGTGAATTTTACTAAACTAGCTTGTCTTGTAACATTTAACGTTTCTTCTACTTCTCCAACTAATCAAGCAGGAACTAACGGTACAGCTACTATTAGTAATATTGTAGGAGGTTCTGGAACATATACATATAGTTGGAATACAGTTCCCGCACAGACAACAATAACAGCCACTGGATTAACAGCTGGTCAAACATATGTTGCTACAGTTACAGATACTATTACTGCTTGTGTAACTACTAAAAATATTGTTGTTGGTCAAACAAACTTTACGTTTGATGCTGATTACATGGTAATCACTTATGAATTTACAAATGGTAAAGATTTAGATACAAGAACAAGAGTAGTATCTATAGATGGTACAACATATGCAGATCAAAATGCTCAGGGTAGATATATAGGTTGGAGTCAATATAAAAGAACTCCACAATCAGCTACTTATATAGAGAATGGTAATGTGTGTAGTGTAGCTGTTAAACCATTAGCAATATGGGGATCTGATAATGTAGGTACAGGTTATGAATCTGTAATGATTGATTTTACACAATTAGGTGCAGGACAAAGTGAAATAGTTATAGATTGTCGTGCTTTCTGGTTTGAAATTCTTGGTACTAATGCTGTAAATTTAAGTTTTAAACTTTACAAGGGTGGTTGTATAGTTAAACAAGGAGATTCTGGTTCTCCAGCATATACATTTACTAACCTTACAGCAACTTCATCATTAGCAGGAGCATCTGCTAGTAAAGTAATTACAGCATATAAAAATGGTAGTAATATTGTTACAGGTTCTTCTGATTTAGAAAGTCCTAATATTACATCCAATTTAACAAGAGGACAACGTTTAGCTGTTATTAAATATAACAGAACTACAAATGTAGGATCTATAGATATTAATGATACAACAACCCCTGTAGTATAATGAAAGAATTAACAACTATAGTAGAAAATAATTTAGGTGTAGACCATGTATTGCATGCATCTTATAAACTTAATAATTTTCATTACACTATATATAAACAATATGATGGAATGAGATGTGTAGTTATGAAAGATCATAATACACTTAGTCCATTTTTTAATGATCTTATTGAAGCAGATACTTGGATAAATACTAATTCATAATGGCAACTTTAAGTATAACTTTTCCGGCAGTAACGCCTACTCCTACTTTGGGGTATAGGGTAAAGTATTGGCCCACTAATAATGCTGCTTTAGTAACTACAGCAACTACTGCTACTAATTCATTTAGTGTATCAGGTTTAACTGCTACATCATATTCAGGAACTGTAGAGGCAAGTTGTGGCGGTGGTATATATGGTTCAACAAGAAGTTTTACTGCTACAACAGTTAGCGTAACTGGAGCAAGTGCTAGTTTCCAACCATGTATTGGTGGAACTATAGATGATTTTATGGGTGGTCAGATTACTGTATCAGCTCCTGTAACTGTAGCCACTAACTTTACAATTGATGTACAGTATACAAATACAGGTGTTGCATGTAATGTAAATACAAATCTTAGAACAACTCTTTATGGTACTATACCTATTGGAGCTTCTTCCGCAACCATTGATCCATGTATTGGTGGTGGTATGTATGTGCCAAGTAGTGGGGTAATATGTAGTGCAGTTGGTTCTATTTAAAATATAAAAAAGTCAGTGGTTTTGTTGGTTTCCCTGACATTACAAAACCCCTGGTGTTTCTACATCGGGGGTTTCTTTTTAAACCAGTGTTGAAAAAATGTGTATAAAATGTATCTAAGGTGATTATTTCCACCTAGCTTTATACACCATATACCAAAATATACAATATGACACTAATCAACCAGGTCTATGGGTCTTTTAAATGGAAGAAAACAGATGACTACTGTGCTTCTAAGTTAGGTATTTCTCTACAAAAATACCAAGAAATCAAGAAACAAATTTTACAAACTAAAGGTCTTTTACAAGACGAACTGGACTCACAGCTTATTAACATAGCTGGACAAAGAATGATGGAACTCATTGATGATGAGGCTATTAAGTCACAGTATATATCTCAATTAGAAGATAGTTTAGTAGAAGCTATTAATCTAAACAAAGAGAAAGTAGTTGAGTTTAAAGAAAACTTAGAAGAGGGTACAGCTGAAATCAAAGGTATAGCTTTTGCTGAACCTAAGAGTGCTGAAGAAATTATTAGAATACTTAAGATAGATACTGACAAATGGAAACTTAGTTCTTATTGGAACAAACAACATAAGGACTATTGGTTAGTGTCAGCTATGGTCACTCAAAAACAATTGGAGGCAAAAGACTTTTTAGCTGAAACAATTAAGTCATTTAAACCTGTTTACAAACCCATTGCAGAGGTTTTTATTAATAACAAGTTTGATAATCCAACCGTGGGGATCTTGAGCATTCAGGATCTCCACTTTGGTAAAGAGGGTAACCTAGACATTGTAAAAGACTTTAAAGAGTGTATTACAAACTTGGTTATGAAAAGTTACATGTCACATAATCTAGAAAAAATTGTATATGTGATTGGAGGAGACCTTCTTAACATGGATACGTTCAGTGGATTAACTACTAAGGGAACACCAGTAGACTCTGACCTTAGAGCTCAGGATGCTTACAATGAGGCATTTGATGCAATGTTCTGGTCAGTTAACTTTATTAAACAGTTCTGTAAAGAATTAGAAGTGGTTTACCTACCTGGTAACCATGATCGTTTATCATCATATCATTTAGTACACGCTCTCTCTAAATGTTTTACACAAGAAATATCTATCACTTTTAATGCAACCTATGCAGAAAGAAAGGTGATTACATGGGGTGAAAACTTCTTTGCTTTTGAGCATGGAGATGTCACTAAGAAAAATACACCATTAGTATATGCTACAGAGTTTCCATTACAATGGGGAATGACTAGCTTTAGAACCTGCTACACTGGACACTTTCATAGTAAAAAGGTAGTAGAGTTTGTTACAGATAATGAGGTTCACGGGTTCTCAATCAAGCACTTACCGTCACTTTCTAAGACAGATTACTGGCATTATCACAATAAGTTTACAGGAGCTAAACGTCAAGCTGTTATGGAAATCCATGACTTGACTAAAGGTAAAGTATCTGAGTTTACGTATAATGCTTAAACTCTAAAAGTTTACCTAGGAAACCTCGTAGATTTTTCGTAAATTATTAATGTAGCGGTATAGTGAAAACATATAAACGACCTGACCTAAATGCTCCTAGATATAGATCTAAGAAGTTAAACTTTACTAATGTTGAGTTTTACGATAGGTTTATAGAAGAGCACCCAAGATATGCTTCTTTAACTATAGATAAGTTTAAAGAAGTGATAAGTACCTTCAATGGTAAACTTTGGGAAACGGCTATTAATGAACGTGATGGTGTAGAACTACCAGAACAGTTAGGTAATTTATTTATTGGATCTTGTCCACGAAAAAAGAGACACAATACTAACTACAAAGTATCTAACGAACTCGGTTCTAAGGTGCAATACCAGAACTGGGAAAGTGATAGTTATGTAGCTAAGATTTTATACACTAACTATGAGACTAAGTATCGTTTTAAAAATAACGAAATGTGGTCTTTTACAGGTGTAAGAGATTTTAAAAGAACGGTGGCTAAAACATACCCTGAGAACTGGAAACGATATATACTACTTGACAATATGATTAAAGTGAGTAGAATATTTAGGAAACAGAAGATGCAGGATTTTATTAAAAATGAAACGGAACAACTGTTAGAACAGTATGATGAGTTTAATTTAGATTAACACCATGGCTAAAACTACTATAGGAGATGTAATCTCAAGAATGAGAACGCAGATAAAAGCTGTTAGACAAGATGCTTTCTTGACTGATAGAGCTATCTATGCTTTTATATTAAAGCATGCAAAGTGGTTAATGAAACGTGAGGATGGTAAGAATAGACTATTAGCTTATTCAGGCGTAGTGCAAACTATGGATTTTGTAGAACTTATTGAAGTGGATAAAGTGGAAGCTTGCTGTACAGGTATTAGTTCTGATTGTAAAATTAAACGTACAAAAGAAAAAATGCCTGTTTTTATGCAGGGTTATAACGGTCCGTTAATTCGTTCCACTACATCAATTGATGGGTCAGAAAGTTTGCAACCGACTAACCCAAATAGTTATTTATCAATGTCTAAGTCAAAAAACTTTAAGTTTAATATGACTAAATACTATTGGTATTTAAATGACTATTTATATTTTCCTAATTTAGAATGGGATGCTGTACGTATAGAAGGAATCTTTGAAGAAGATATTTCTATATTTACATGTGCTGCTGATAGCTGTATTCAAAAGACAGACCAACCTTTTAATGTACCAGATTACTTATTTGGTGAAATTGAAAGTAACACATTTAAAGATTTAGCTGGTATGTTATCATTACCAACTGATTCATCTCCAGATAAACAAAGTGCATTCCGATGAAAACTGAATTACAATATAGAACTTTTGACCAACTTCTTAATGAGGTTTCGGCAGACTTTGTTACGTATAGTAATGAGGGGATGATAGAACCAGGTCAGTTAATCAAAGTGGCTCAGCGTATAAACTATGACTTAGGTCTTAAAATTCATGGTACAAAAGAAAAAGTATTAGACATAGAAAAAAGAAAGACTAAACTTCCTGATGATTTCTATGTTCTTAACTACGCTTATTTGTGTGGTAAATATACTGTAACTACGCCAACATTATCTGGTCGTGAAACAGAAAATGTTATTCTTAAATCTGATCTATGTAGAAAGTGCGGTCAACCTGACCCCACTTGTACTTGTGAATCTACATACACTGTAGAATGTAAGACAGGAGAAAAGGTTTTTGTACAGGTGGTAGAGAAACGTAAATATGAAACTAAAACTTACGATACTTTTGAAAAATTACATATAGCTTCTTCTACAGGAAAAACAGATGCTCTTGATGATTATGCAAAAAGTGCACTTATTAAAAATGGTTTTATATATACTAATGTAGAAGAAGGTTCTGTATTTATTTCATACCAAGGTTCTTTAGAAGATGATGATGGTAATTTATTAGTATTAGATCATCCTATGATTAATGAGTATTATGAATATGCTATGAAACAGCGTATTCTAGAAAACTTATATATGAATGGGGAAGATGTTTCTCAGAAGATTCAATTGGTTGAGCAACGTCTTAGATCTGCAAGGAATAACGCATTAAGTATTGTTAACACTCCAGACTTTGCAGAAATGTATAAGTTATGGCAGACAAATCGTAAAGCTCAATACAACAAGTATTACGATATGTTTAAATCAACAGAGGGAGTATAATGTATGAGTGTAAGTACAACCATAAAATTACCTACTTATAGTTGCAAGATTATTATAAGTATAGTTGAAAGTGTTTCTGTTGAGGCAGATAGAATATACAAAAGATGTAAGATAAAAGAAACTTTTGGAGATGAAGCAGAAGGTGCTTTAGTTATGCCTGATACAGATGTTTACTATTTACTATTAGGAGTAAAGTATCTAACGCATAATACAATAGCTCATGAAATCTTTCATGCTGCTGTTAGAGTGACAGAAGATAGAGGAGTGGTAGATGAAGAAGCACAAGCTTGGTTGGCAGGACACTTAACCGCTGTGACATATAAATTTTTAGAAAAGAAGAAGCTTGATATAAAACATGGCTGAACAAGAATCACAAAATCCGGGAGCTGTCACTAATACCTTTAGTAAAGGTATGGTTAAAGATTACAACGAGACTTTCGTAGGTGAGGGATTGTACACTCATGCACGTAATGCAGTTAATAATTCACATGATGGTCAGGTTGGTGTCATAGGTAATGAACCAGCTAACTTGTATTGTGTAACTCTACCATATACATTGATTGGTCTAATACATATGTTAGATGACCAATGGGCTGTATTTACTACAGACGATCTTAACTCTGAAATTGGTGTATTTGATGAGTCTGCTTGCTCTTATACTAAAGTTATAAATGATCCATGTTTAAACTTTAAACGTTCAAATCTTATTACTGGAGTATTCCGTAAAAAGTTTGATTGTGAGAAAATGCTTTATTGGGATGATGGTTTAAACCCAACTAGAGTTTTAAATATTGATGACGTACCATATGTATGTACACAACCTTCTGTTACTAAACAACCGTTTAAGTATAGATTAATTGGTGCAACATGTCCAGCTAAAACAGCTTCTACTAAACTTACCTATATAGACATTAACTACACTTCCCAAACTAAATATTTAGTTGATGGAGAAGTATTTGAGTTTTTATCTTTTGATAAACCTGCTGCAATGCAGATTGTTCCTTCAAGTTGTATTGCAGAACAATCCTATATACATGTTATTAGTATTGCTATTCCTACAGCTGGTCGTACAACATATGAGTTATGTTTAACAGATCAACAAGCGTACGAGCAACAATTTCCTGGAGGGGTTCTTAATGCCCTACTTACTATTGGTACAAAAAAAGATTATAATGGTAATACTATACCGTGTGCAGGATTTTCTCAAAGTACTGTTACTACTCCATATAAAATAAATGACATTACAAGTTTAACACCAGCTAGTTCTGGAATAGGTTGTAAGACTCCAGTATGTTCAGATAGATTAGATTGTGAAAAGATTAGACTTGCTCCATTAGTTAAACAACCTTGCATGTCTTTACAAAAAGGTAAAGGTTCGGGTACGTTAGCTAATGGTTCATATCAAGTTGCATTAGCATACACTATAGATCAAGTTAAGATTACTGATTATTTTGGACTTAGTGAAGTGCAAGCTTTGTTTAGTCATCAGAACTTATCAGGTTCTTTAGAAGTAACTATTACTAATATTGATAAAAGCTTTGATGAGTTTGAATTGGTGGTAATATCTAATATCAATCAACAAGCTGTAGCTAAAAGTCTTGGTTATTATTCTACTAGCCAAGGGGTTATTTACATTAGTTCTGTAGGACCTGAATTAATTACGGTTCCTCTTACAATGATTGTTCTTAGAACAGAACCAATTGAGAAGTCAGATGCAATGTATTCTGTAAATAATTATCTATTACGTGTAGGTACATATAGTAAGTTCAGATTTAATTATCAACAACAAGCTAATGCTATTAAATCAAAATGGGTAGCTGTACAGTATCCAGCAACATATTATCCTAAAGGAGGAAACAATCCTTCTTTTATGAGAGATGAACAATATTCATTCTTTATTAGATGGGTATACACAACAGGTGAACGTTCTGATTCTTATCATATTCCAGGAAGAGCTCCTATAGCTTCTGATAGAACATTAGCTGGTGGAGATGATGTATATGAAATAGCAGATGGTTTAATACCACAGCGTTGGCAAGTAGACAACACAGCAACAGTAGACAGTTTAACAACAAGTATATTAACAGATGGTGGTAAAATTATTGCAAGTGGGCAGATGGGGTATTGGGAATCTACAGAGTTATATCCTGACAATAAACCTCAAATATGGGGAACATTGTGCGGTCAACCTATTAGACACCATAAGTTTCCTGATGCTACTGTAGATCCAATAGTTAATCACTATAACACAGATGGACAAAATATTGTAGTGTTAGGTGTACAGTTTGAAAATATCACTCATCCTTTAGGTATAGATGGTAAACCAATTGCTTCTGTAGTTGGGTATGAAATACTTAGAGGAACTAGAGAAGGTCATAAGACAATCGTAGCTACAGGTATATTTAATAATATGCGTGAGTATACAATACCAGAAAGTACTACAGGTATACAAGGATTATATCAAAACTATCCTTATAATGATTTATCTGCTGACTATTATTTAACTTCTAATGTAGATCATATTAATAATGGTTCATTTGATAACCGTAAATCTGATCCATTAACTGGTTATAGAAAAGATGTATTTTCTTTTCATAGTCCTGATACTACTTTTACTCAACCATTCTTATCTGTACAAGAAATTAAATTGTATGGTGAAGTGTATGGTAGATCTGAAGGGGTATTTGAACAACCATGGAGACATCCTAAAAATAAATTCCTTGGTAAAAACGTAGAGATAGTTACTAAAACTTTACAAATAATTAGAATTTTTAATAGTCTTTCTAATGATAACTTTCCTGTTGGCAGTGTTGAGTTAACAGGTACTACTAAAATGCCTGTTAAACTTAACCTTGTTCCTGTTAAACCTGAAAAAAAGAAAACAATATTAGGATCTGTTTTAGGAGCAGTTGGAAGTATTTTTGGTGTAGGTGATCTTGTATCTGATATAGTTGATACTATTGCTTATGGTTTGAATGTAGTTGGGTATGAAGCTCAAATGGCTGTAGTTAAATATATTCATTCTGAAACTACTGCAGCTCAATTACAAGTGTTGGTTTATGGTTTAATACCTAAACGTCAATATGCTTTACAATATAACTCTCATGGTTTCTTTAATAACTTTAGTCAATCTAAAGTAGGTAACAGAAGAAGAAAGATAGATGATAGTTTATATGTAAAAGGAAACGTACAAGGTTTTAATAATGGATATAGAATCAATAATCTATATAGAAACAACTTTGTAATTATAAAACTACCTGATGGTAAAACTTTTGCAGATCCAACTAATTTAGATAATAGTAGAGTGTTAATAAGTGATGCTGCCAGAATACCACTAGCAAATGCAGCAGTAGAACCTAATAAAGGATTTCAACGTAATATATCTTGTCATTATGGATCTATCAAGATTCCTTTAGCTTCTCAATATGGGCAGTTAGAATCAATTAAACAATTACCTATTACTACTTGTGTAGGTTTAACTAATGGTCAACCTAATACTAAGTTTACATCTGATATTATATTTGGCGGTGATGTATATATAAATAAGTTTACTGAGAAAAATACTATGCCATTCTTTAATGATTGGATGATAGACTTTCCAGATGAAACTGCTTATGATTATAGAAACTATATAAACGTTCCGTATCCTAGATATTGGATGAACACTGCAGAAGCTGAATATAAACTTATAGAGAGTTCAGCTAAAGAACATCATCACTTAGATAAGTCAGTTACAAGGTTCTTTTATATTCATCAGGGTTACATGTATTTGTTTAACTCAGGTGTTAGAGAGTTCTTTGTAGAGTCTGAGATTAACTTAGCTTTCCGTGATTGGGAAGATGAAACATCTAAGCGTCACTACGATGCTAATGAGTTTACTGACTTAAGTTTAATGTTTAGAAGTGATATTATTAAGAGTGGTAATTATTACAAATATGACTATTCATTAAGCATATCTAAACTGTATTCTAACTTTATATCATGGGGTAACTTACTTCCTAGAAGTTATGATCCTACAACTTATTCTTCATGCTTTACGTATAGACCAAATAGAGTTATCTATTCTTTACCGCAACAAGAAGAAGTGAGTAAAGATAACTGGAGACTATTCTTAGCTAACAACTATAAAGATTTTCAATCTAGAGTTGCTAGTATTAAACCAGTTAATAAAAATGGTGCTTTGTTTATGATGGCGTACCAAAGTCCTGTTCAGTTTATGGGTGTGGATCAATTACAGACAGATGCTGGTACAAAGATAACTATTGGTGATGGTGGATTATTTAGTCAACCAATGCAAGCTTTAGTTAACTCAGATGACTCATATGAATATGGTTCTAATCAGGGTAGATTTTGTTCTATAGGAACTACACATGGTGTGTTCTGGGTTAGTCAGAATCAAGGTAAGATATTCCAATATGCTGGACAGCTTGATGAGATATCTCGTAATGGTATGAAGTGGTGGTTTGCTAAGTATTTACCTAGTGAGTTACTTAAAGCATTCCCAGACTACCCGTTATATGATAATCAGGTTGCCGGTGTAGGAGTACAGATGATTTATGATAATACTCATGAGATTATATATATCACTAAGAAAGATTACAAACCTAAGTTTGCTGACTTAGTATATGACTCTAAAGGATTCTATAGAATTGTAGGCGGTGTTAAAACTTATTATACATTTAAGAGTGATGCATTTGAAGAAGCTTCTTGGACTGTAAGTTATGATCCTAAAAACAAAATGTGGTTATCATTCCATGACTGGATTCCTACTTTCTTAATTCCTAGTAAGTCACATTTTTTAAGCGTTAACGCTAATACTATATGGAAACATAATGTACGTTGTGATAAGTTTGCTAACTTCTATAACAAAGATTATCCTTTTGAGGTGGAGTTTGTATCATCTACAGGACAGACAGTTACTACTGTTAGAAATGTAGAATACATGTTAGAAACTTATAAATATCATAACGGTTGTGCTGATAAGTTTCATATCTTAGATGAGAACTTTGATCAAGCTGTCATCTATAACTCAGAACAAATATCTGGTTTATTAGAGATGAGCTTGAAGAGTAAAACAAACCCTATACAAATGTTGTCTTACCCACAAGTAGGTACAGCTTCTATAAAGATTAATTATGCTAAAGAAGAAAATAAATTTAGATTCAATCAGTTCTGGGATATTACTAAGAACCGTGGTGAGTTTGCTACTACTACTAATGTACCTATGTTTAACACTAAAGCTAATGGTTACGAGTATTCAATTAACCCAGCTTATGTAAACTACCAGAAGTCAGCTTTAGAACATAAAAAGTTTAGACACAATGTAAATAGAGTGTTACTTAGAAAACTTACAAGTAATGATCTAAAGATGATCTTTAAAATATCTAACCAAAAAATACAACCATCTTTTAGGTAGAGAGACTATGAATAAGCTATTACAACATATTATTGATGCGGGTGATGTAGATCACAGAGTACTTCCTGGATTGCAGAAGATGCAAAAAGGTGGTACAGATTGGTTATCTAAATATAAGCAAGACTTAAAGAACATGCCTAATGTTAATTTAAGTAGTAATGATAATATACCTAGACAACCTGCTTATGTAAAAGAGTATGAACAACAACAACAGTTTCTTAAAAACAAAAAGGAAAGAGAACAAAAAGAACTTTTAGAAAGAGAATTTAATAATAGAACTTATATCTCACAAGATAGAAGTACTCCTGCAAGTAGAGAGGCAGATAGACAAAGACGTTTAGAAGCACAGAGACAAGAAGCTATGGCTAACTCTGAACTTGCTCAAACGTTTGGATCATTTACTCCTAGCGGAAATAACTCAGCAGCTGGTGCTATAGCAGCTAATCAGTTTGTTAAAACAGTACCTATCATTCTTGCAGGTGCAGCAGGTGCATCAGCTTTACCGTCAGTATTAGCAGGTCTTAATGCACCTATTGCGGGTGTAGCTGGACTTACTGGAACTAATTTTATTAATGCTGGTTTTGCATACGAAGGTGCTAAAAACATTCCTAATGTTGCTAGTTCTATAAAAAAAGCTTACCAAAATCCTTCATGGGGTAATGTAGGAAATGCAGCTCTAGAAACAGGAGTTACTGCTCTTGATATGATGCCTTTTGCTGCAGAAGCAGCACCGGGAGTAAGAGCTGCTGTAAATGCATCTAAAGAATCTGGGATACTATCTAATGCATACAAAGTTAATCCTTTTTCTTATCAGAATAATCTACCTGATAATGTAATGTATAGAGGGTTAGGTAAAGAAGGAATGGAAGATGCTTTAGCATCTGGTGTTTTTAGAGCTAAACAAGATGTTCAACCTATAATGGATGGAAACTTTAATGTAGCTAAACAATTTAGTAAAGCTTATTATAGTCCTAAGTTTAATGTAGCTGATAATTACGGTGATGGTTTTATTGCTGAAGTTCCTAGAGATGCTAGTAGTTGGGGTAAAAGATATAGATCTGATTGGAGTCAAATAGCTCGTGAAGATATTCCTGTAGATCAAGGTAGAATATTACAGAAAGATTGGTTACAAGGATATAAACAAGTTAAACAACCAACTCCAGAATTTAGTAAAGTTCCAGATCTAAGTGGAAATGTTAGTGGATTACCAATAGATTTAACTAGACCAAACTTATCTATAGCAGAAGGTAATGTGATGAGAAATGAACTGGAACCTAAAAATCAAATAGCTAAATTTGAGATTGATAAAATGGCTAAAAGAGAAAATGATTGGATAAATAGTGATGAGTATTTAAAAAGAAGGATGGCTGCTAGTGGAGAAACTGCAGAACAAGTAAAAGCAGATGTAGCTAAAATTAGTGAAAGATTTAAAAGAACAGATGTTATAACAGCACCAATTGGTAATAGTGCAGCAGGTTATTATTCAAAAGAATATACGCCAAATGTTATTGGTAAACAAATATTTGGAAAACAATCTATAAATCCAAAAGTAGTAGTAGGTGATAATGTACCTAGAGATGAAGGCTTAGCTACATTAGATCATGAAATAAAACATGCATTTTCTCAGGTTTCTAATACTGAACCTAATTACAAAGGATATCCAACAATTAAACTAGGAAATTGGTTTCAAAGAAATATTGCTGGTATTGGTAAAAAAGCTGATAATATTCAATATCTTAATAGACCATCAGAACAACAAGTTAGAAATTTAGAATTATTAGATCATATTGAAGAGTCAGAAGGAATTAAAAGAGGACAGCAAATAAGTTCAAAAAATCTTCATGACTTTTTAAAGAAAATTTCTCAAGATGATAATGTAAATAGTTATGCAAGACGTTACTCTGATGTAGCTGATTATGTAAATGAAATTGCTACTAAATATGGAAAGGATAAATCATATCCGGCACGTAAAAGATTATTAGATGCATTAAATAAATCTTATGTTGTACCTGGAGCTGTAGGAGTTGGAGCAGCTGCAATAGGTGCTAAAGAACAAAAGTATGGTGGTGAGAATAATATGTTTCAAGTATTTGCTCAAGACGGTACAGAATATAAAGGTCCAAGTATTGTAGACTATTTAGCTACTAAAGGATACTCAGGTAATAAAGCATTTAGAAAAGGTCTTGCTGAAAAGTATGGTGTAGAAGACTATAACTATTCTGCTGCTAAGAATACAGAACTTCTTAATAAGCTTCGTGAGAATGACGACTTATTAGAAAAAGAGTATGAACAAACTCAGGCTCCTATAGCTGTAGAGAAGATGATGCAAATGGAACAGCGTCAAGCTGCACCTGTGCGTAATACACAACCTTTGTACAGACCTGCATTTATGGATCAGGAAGTACCTAAGACTAAAGTTAATTTGTCATTACAACCTAAAGTGGTATATGATAAGTTTTCTTTAAAACCTAAGATGGTTATACCAATGCCATTAACTCCAGCAAAAGCTGCTGTTAATACACCACCTCCTGTTGTACAACCAGTTGCTGCTACTGCTCCAACACCACAGATTAATATTCCAAAGTTTGATCCATATTCTTTTATGAGTTCTGGAGTACAAAATCCTCCAGTTGTTGCACCACCAGTAAATACACCTGTACCTTTTAATAGTAACACTACATTTGGTAATTATAATCCTGCTGATCCATTTGCTTTCCTTAGACAGAATCCAAATAAATTAGGACCATATACTAAAGAAAATATACCAGTTGTTATTCCAGCTAATAAACCAGTTGTAGAAACTAAAAAACAAAGTGCAGCTGATATTAAAAAAACAACTTGGTATGAAGACTTGTATAATGATTTTGAAGATGCAGTTAACAGGTCACCTTTAGATTTTTCTAAGATGACTATGGCACCATCAGGTCTTTCACCAGAAGGTGCAATAGCTATTACTAAAGATGTAACAGCAAGTGCTAAAAAGGGTTTAGTTAATTTAGCTAAATTTGTTTCACCTGATAATGGAAAAATTGTAGAGAATTATTTTAAAAGACAAGATCTTAAAAATAATGATAATCTACAAGAAACTAAAACTAAGTTTAATATTCCTACTGTAGGTAGACCAGCTATATCTACAGGAGATACTATAAACATAGATAAAAATCGTTATGTTATTCCAGCTATGATCGATCTTAATCAAACTAATTGGGATACACGTAATAGAGATGAATATAAAGATATTGATACAGAAGCAGCAGATATTACTACATTCCAATCATTTGAGAAAGCTAAAGACTACTTTGCTAAAAATGCTAAAGATGCTAACAACTCAACTTATATTGGTGTAGATGCAGCTGGTAAAATCAAAGTTGGTAATAAGGCAGATTTTGTAAATACTGATTATAGAATTACTAAAACATTTGGTAATAAGATTGTTGACTTTATAGATGAAGCTGACGGCTCTATGAAACTTAAAGACTCAAAAGCTAAAGCTTCTAATAAACATCTTAGTCCTGTTGTAAAAGTAATGGGTGATGATGGTAAGATGACTGAAGGTAGTTTAAATCTATTAATACCTAAAGGGAATAGAGACACTAAATCATTTGGTCAGATTACTGGAGGACGTGTTATTTTTAAAACTCCTAAAGGTGAACAGTTCTTAGTATCAGGTTCAGCAGAAGATATACGTAGAGCGTTTAAACAAATTAAAGGTGACAATCCATATGTAGAAGCTATAACGCTTGATAATGGTAGTTATGCTATGGGTCTTAGAAATAAAAATCAAAAGATTACAGCTCAACAACTTAAAGATTATCAAGGTGAAAATACAAGTGGTTCTGCGTTTTTATATTTAAAACCAGGTAATTATACTAGAGGTACTAACGAGGCGGCACCACAAACTCAGTTTAGAGATGTACCAATGAATACTCCTAACATTAGGACTAAGAATGATGAGTCTTTTAAAAAGGGGCACTCATTAACTAATGAACAGAAAGCTATTATTCTTCACCATACAGGATACTCAGATACTACAGGTGTAAGTAAAGGAATGTCTAAAGCTATGCAAGGTGTTGCTAAACAATTTAGTAATCCTGGTGAGTCTTCACACGTAGTGATTGACTTTGATGGTACACGTTATAATTACGCTCGTCCAGATCAAGTTACTTTCCATGCTGGTAAGTCAATGATGAATGGTAGAGATAATGTAAATGACTTTGGTGTAGGTATAGAATTCCAAGGTGATACTGATAAGACTCGTCTTACAGACAAACAGATTAACTCATTTGTAGAATACGCTGGTCCTATTATTAAGAAGAATAAGATACCTTTAAATAGTATTATTACTCATAAGCAGATCCGTACTAACTATATGAAAGCTAACCCTAAAGATAAAGAAGTATTAGGTAAGCCGGATGTTAATCAGATTGACTATGATCGTATTATAAAGGCACTTAAGAAAAAAGGATATTATGCACAAGGTGGTCCAGTGGTAGATCCAATGGGTCAGTGGGCTCACCCAGGTGAGGTTACACGTATACCAGGATCAGACATTACTATGCAAGGTGTTAACTATCCTGTATTAGGTATAGGTTCTAATGGTAAAAAGCAAATGATGTATCCAGGTAAAGATTATTCTTTTGGTGAAGCTGAGCATGTGGATGAATATCCTATGATGCAAACTGGTGGATATACTCTTCCAGAAGTAACTGTTTATGGACATAGAAACCCTACAGCTAAAGCTTATTTTGATAGATGGAGGAAAGAAGCTGAAGATTGGCAAGATCGTGAGTCACCTGTAAATAGTCCTATGTCTTCTTATCTTGCAGGAGAACAGATGTATACTAAATATAAAGGTCATGATATAAAGATGCTTGATAAGCAAGATAGACCTATGCTTAGAGTTACTCCTTTCAGTGACACTTTACAAATACATAATCCTGAAAGTGATTATCGTGGTGATTCACTTATTAGTGAACTAGCTCATAAAGTACAATTAAATAAAAAAGGTAACCTAGGATTTATTAAATCACACATAGGTAATGATTACTTAAACACATTAAAGAATATGAGTTTAAGTGATATATTTAATGCAGACTCATGGAAAAGTGCGTATGATAAAAACTATTATGCTCCAGGTACTCAAGAGTATGAAGCTCATTCTATTATTGAACCTAAATTGAGAGAAGAGTTTCAAATATTAGCTGATAAAGAATATGATAAACTTACTGCTAGTAAAAATAAAATGAAAGGTGGAGGATATGTAGTAACTAGAAGTCATGATAGAAAAGGTAAGACACATAAAGTGACAGGACCTGATGGAACTGTTAAATACTTTGGTGATTCTAAATTAGGACAGCATCCTAATGATCCTAAAAGAAAAGCTGCTTTCTATGCTAGACATAAAAGTAACTTAGCTGGTAATCCATTCTTTAGAGCATTTGCTAGAAAGACTTGGGAAGATGGCGGTACTATACCACCATATCAAATGGCAGGACAAGTTAGTAAAACAGATAGTGTTAGACATCAAGCTAATAAAATATTACAATATGAAGTATTAAGAGGAGGTTCAGGTAGTGCACCTTTAGATGGTACAAATGGTAATCCTGATTATAGAGACCCTAAGTATAAAACAATACTTATGGATAAAATATATCCTGAAGTACAAAAAATATTACCAAACGCAAGTGCTATGGAAGCTGGTGAAGCTATGGACTTTATATTTAATGCAGGGTGGGATAAAGCTAATAATAAAATAACTAAAGATCCTAGAGCGTTTGCTTTACAAGAATACTATAGAGAGAATGATGGATCTAAATTAGATGCACATGGTAAGTGGGCAGGTAGAAAAAATGCACCATATTCATTTGATCAAGAGTATGATGGTACAATAGGTAAACTTCCAGAAAACCAAAGAAGAGTTCTAATGAATAAAGGAAGAGATTGGTATTATAGAAATATAAATAACCCAGCTCCTGGTGTACCTAATAGTGATTATAATGATACTTGGTATGGTCGTATTTGGAATACTAATGATTACCAACCATTTAATTCTAAGAATCCAAACTTTACTCCTAAAAAACAAATGGGTGGTGTAGCTTTAGGTAAACAATATTTAGAAAAGAAACACAGTATAAAAGTAACTTATAAAAAATAACATTATGTACTTTCAACAAGGTGGGCAACAAGCTCAGATCATGCAGATTATTCAACAGTATGCTCAGATGAATAAGATTGATCCTAAACAGTTAATGCAGAAGCTACAACAGATGCCCGCTGAACAACAACAGCAAGCTATTCAACAGATGATGCAGACTTTACAACAAGGTAGTGCTCAACAACAAGAGCAACCTGATATGGAACAAGCTGCTATGGCATATGGTGGATATACTACAGGTATGTTTGTTGATGGTGGAATGATACGTAGAGCTGATGGTTCTTATTCTAAACGTGGTTTATGGGATAATATTAGAGCTAATAAAGGTTCTGGTAAAAAACCCACTAAAGAAATGCTAGAACAAGAATCAAAGATTCGTGCACAAGAAGCTGCATATGGTGGAGTGTATGGTAACGGTGGTACTAACAATGCAGGTTTTGATGCACTACCTGATTATGTACAAGCTAAGATCTTAAGTAATATGGGATATGGTGGACATTATAATCCAATGAGTGAGATGGCAGACGGTGGTGAAAGTAATGCAGGTATGGCTATGGGTCAAATAGCTGCTATGCATGATAAGTTATCTCGTTTACAAAAGTTTATTAATAGTGCTGATACAGAAGTTGATCCTTGGGTTGCTTCTAAGATTACATTAGCTGATGACTATCTTAATACTGTAGCTGATTATATGCAGTATGGTGAACAACAAGAACCAGAAAATGAAATGCCAGGTGCTAACTATCAACAAGGTGGTCAACCTGATTATAATTCTATACTTGAACAAAATGCTGCAGATGCTGAAAAGTATCCTTCAGCTTATCACAAAGATTATGTAACAGGTTACCCTGTATCAAACACAGCAGGTTCTATACCTAGACCAGGTGGTTTTGATTGTCCTCCAGGTTATACTAAATATAGTAATGGAGATGGTACATTTTCTTGTATTATGACTAATCCACATCCTGGAAGTAGCAAAACAGATCTTAGTCGTATGACAAAGGTAGCGGATGACATGCAGTTTAGTAAAGCTATGCAAAAGTCATTAGCAGTTGCTCCTACAAGAAAGAATGGTGGTTCTACATTTAGTGGTAATGCGTGGTATCAAGTGGGTGGTTCTATGATAACAGATAGTGATACATATATTCCTCAATATGGAGAAATGGCATATGGTGGTATACATCTAGATCCTGCTAAGAAAGGTACATTTAAAGCTCAAGCAACTCGTATGGGCATGGGAGTACAACAAGCTGCATCTACTATACTTAACGCTCCTAAAGGAAAGTATAGTCCTGCTATGAGGAAAAAAGCTAACTTTGCTAAGAACTTTGCTAAGCAAATGGGTGGTCCAGTAGAAGGTGATGTACTTGATGTTACGCCAGAAGAATTACAAATGTTAAAACAAGGTGGTTATAATTTTGAAATTATTGACTAATGAAAATACGTATTACAGGTAGGAGCATGCCAAAAGCTCAATTTGGAACTAATGGTTTACCAGCTAGTCAGTTTGGTATGCCTACAAGTATGTCTAATGGTGCAGTACAATACAATGGTATGCAAATAGATCCTAATAGTCCTGGTGGTATTGCTTTACTTAAACAAGCTTTAGATTCTAAAGGACAGTTTAATACTAATACATTTAATACTAGTATGACTACACCTAAGTCTGTAATGCCTAACTTTACAACACCTAATTATAATAGAGTAAATCTTCTTAGATCATTAGCTCCTAAAGCTCCTAGTTTAAGTTTTAAACCTTTATCAGCTTCTGGGCAAGCTGCTAGTATTAATCCATTTAGCCAATCTAATAATATTTTACCTGCAGCAGTTCAACCAATGGGTACAGCTCAACCAGCTGCACCTATAACTACACCACAACCTGCTAGAAAATGGCATAGTGAGTGGGATGATGAAGGTTTTGATACAGATCCTGCTGGAGAAAATTATCAACCACCACAAACTGCAGCAGCTGCACAAGCTAAAGGTCCTGGTAAACTTGCACAAGCAGCTGGTTGGTATAATAAAAATATAGGACAACCTGTAGAAAAAGCTTTTGAAGGTATGGACCAACTTGTATCATGGGGAAACCTTGGTACACAGTTAGTTAACGGATATAAAAAGAAGAAAGATTTTGATAAGTATATGAGACGTCAAACATCTACAGACTCATTATTTCCTGAAGTTACTAGTGAAATGTCAGGTAATCGTGGAGACTATGTAGTTAGTGGTAGTAGATTTGGTGAGTTTAGACCTGATGAGTATGTTGTAAATAAAGGAATGTATACAGGTCAGTTCTTACCACGTATGGCTCAGTATGGTGGGGGTGTTATTCCTGATGCATTAACTATGCCTATAGAAGAAACTCAGTTGTCTGCAGCATTGACTAATCCAGTTAGTACAGGTGAAGCTTATGAATCTTCTGCTCCAGTAGCAGCAAGTAGTGGAGCTAATCCTATAGCTGAACAAACTTGGCAAGAGATTTCTTCTCAGTTTCAAGGAGTTAAGAACTATGGTATATGGGGAGATAAAGCTCACCAAAAAAAGGTAAGTGATCATAACACTGGTGATGCTTTAGATATTGGTATCTTAGGTGTTGATCAAGGAACTCAGATAGCTCAAAAGCTTATTAAAGAAGCTCAAGATAAGAACGTTAAATATATTATCTGGAATAAGCAGATATGGAATCCATCTGTATCTGATTCTTGGAGACCATATAATGGAGATAATCCTCATACTGATCATGTTCATGTAAGCTTTAATAGAGGTTCAGACAATAGTGATGAAGTTGCTTTATCACATAACAATCCATTAAACATTCATTACGGAGATTTTACTTCTAAATATGGAGCTACTAAAGGTGCTAAAGATAGTGGTGGAAATGTAGGTAGGTTCCCAGATCTTAATACAGGAATTCAAGCTGGTAAAGATTTATTATTTGGTCCTAACTATTCAGGTCTAACTATATCTGAAGCTAGAAATCAATGGGTGAGTGGTAATCGTAATACACCTAATGCTTCTACATCTGATATAGTAAAAAATATGGGAGGAGATAAGAGGTTAAGTGATCTATCTCCTGCAGAAAAAGATAAGCTTTTTAAAGAATTTGCTAGGTGGGAAGGTAAAAAAGCTTATACTAAAATAAAAGATATGAATCTTTTTGCTGAAGGTGGGTCTATTAATTCTAAATCATATGAACCTGACGGAGTATATGAATTAACTGAAGATGAAATAAAACATATACTAGCTTCAGGTGGTGAGGTAGAATTTCTATAAATTTGTAATATCTATAAGAATATGAAAACATATAAAGTAAGAATTAAAAGTGCTCCAGAGTCTATGGCTTATGGAGGTCAAAGTAATTATGGTTTAGATTTAGGTCAGAGAAATGTTTACTCTGATATGAATAATAATCCATATGATTCAGTATCCACAACTCTACAACCAGTTGATAGAGATGAAGCTAACATTGAAGCAGAGAAAGGTGAGACTGCTTATGGAGACTTTAATAACGATGGTCATAATGAACATATGAACATCGGTGGTAAAAAACATACACAAGGTGGTACACCATTAAAAGTTCCTGAAGGTACATTTATATATTCAGATACTAAGAAGTTACGTATTGGTGGTGCTGTTCTAGGTAAATTTGGTAAGTCTCCAGAGACTAAACAAAAATACACACCTGCTGAACTAGCTAAACAATATGATGTTAACAAGTATAAAGCAATCCTTGACGATCCATATGCTGATAAGATGTCTAAAAACACTGCAGCTTTGATGATTCAAAACTTTGAAAAGAAGTTAGGTGGTTTAGCTTTAGTTCAAGAAGGTATGAAAGGATTTCCTCAAGGTATTCCTGATGTAGCTAAGTCTATATTACCTGAAGGTATGGGAGAACAACTAGCTAAGATGGGTGGTTTCTATCAAGATGGTGGAGACTATATGCAAGGTGGCGGTACTACTAGTCCTAAAAAAGTTAAGAAGGAAGAGATTGCTAAATATGAAAAAGAAGGTTATAAAAAAGTAGGTGATACAAATATTTGGAGAAAACCTGGTACGTCAGGTAAAGATAGTAAAGATATTATTATAACTCCTGGTAAAGCAGGTAGTACTACAGGTGGTAAACCTGGATCATTAACTCCAGGATATAATATTCCTAGAGGTGGTCCTACAGGTGGAGGACCTTGTGGTAATCTTAAGTATACACTAGCAGATATGAAAGCTAGACCTGGTTGTTACAATACTTTCTTAAATAAGCAAGGTTTTAAAGATGCTACAGATCCAGAAAAAGAAAAAGGATTGTGGGATATGCTTCATGGTAAAATGCCAAAGTATACACCGGCTGCTCCTGGAAATGTAGTACCTGGAACACCTGAGACTAAAACTTGTCCAGATGGACCTAACGGAGAAAAGAATTATTATACTCCAGATCCTAATGATCCTACTAAGTGTATTAGATCATGGGAAACTCCTCCTGCTGAAATAACTTATGATGAAATACCTACTGGTGGTGGAACTGGTGGAGGTGGGGGTGATGAAACACCAGGTGGAAGAAGACCGTTCTTTGGTAAACAGTTTATGGTTCCTTCTAAACGTTATACACCGTATGCCGCTCCTCTTAATGCTATGATACCAGAACCTACGTTCTATGATCCTAACAGAGAGTTGGCTGAAGGTGCATCACAACGTAGTATGATGGCTGCTTACATGCAGCAAATGGATCCTCAACAGTTTTCTGCTAGAGTCAATGCTTTAAATGCTCAAGGAGCTGAACAAGTTGGTAATACTCAAGGTAAATATCAGAATATGAGTGTAGGAGTAGCTAATCAGTTTAGTCCTTTACAAACAGATATTATGAATAAGGTAATGGCATATAGAGCTGATGCTGCAGATAAGTTAGTATACAACGGTCAGCAAGAAGACAAAGCTTATCGTAATGCTATGAGAATGGATCTTAGAAATAGAGATATGTATGATATGAACGAGTATGAAAATGCTGGTAAACAAACTGTACTTAATCAAACTAATCCTTATTACTCTTTAGAAGATAGTAATCAAGGAAAGTATATTAAGTGGAAAGATAAAAATGGTTGGATGAATATGGTTACTGGTCAGGCAGGTCTAACTGATACTGCTACATTACAAGAAATGGAAAACTATGCTGCTCGTTTGAAAACAGATAAATCATTAGATTCTGGTACAATTAATATGTTAATGGAAAGAAAATTTCCTAATGCTTTTGGATCTCGTAGGAATGCAAATAATGCTGCAGCTATTAATGCTCAGTATATGGCTCCAACAGCTCAAAGTGCATACCCATTTGGCTACCCTAACCCTTACAATGAGTAAACATTTAAGGTTTAGTTTTAAACTTTAAAGATTTTATTGTATATTATATATGTAAACTATGGCACAATACCTTCCTTATATACCAGAGACCTTTCCTGAACCGGCTTTATATAAACCGGACTTTAACTTCTATGACAAGATGCTTCAGAGGAAGCAATCTCTGTTTGAACAGGGAGCTAGTAAAGTTAAATCAGCGTACAGCTCGGTACTAAATGCACAACTTTCTAATAAGAATAATATTCCTCTTAGAGATCAATATATTAAAGATGCACAAGAAAAACTTGTTAAGTTATCTTCATCTGATCTTTCTTTAATGGAGAATGTAAATGCAGCTGAAAGTATATATGCTCCTTTCTGGCAAGACAAGTTTATAGTACAAGATGCTGCTATGACTAAGTCTTATCAAAATGAAATACAAAAGTATGCTTCTTGGAAAGATTCAGCTAAACCTGAAGATCGTGAAAAGTACAATAACATTGGTATGATGTATCTTCAGAATGGTTTAAGTAAGTTACAAAATGCTGATAGAACTCCTGAAGCTTTTAGTGCTGTAGAAATGCGTAAAGCAGAACCTTTTACTAATATAGAAGCTTACCTACAAAAAATGGCTGCAGCTGACAAGCTTGAAGTTAAATATGATAGTCCTGATGGACCATATTTAATTTCAACTGAAAATGGTGAACGTTCTGAAAAGAAATATGCTACATGGGCAACTGCCATGATTGGTAATAACTTTCAAGGACAGTTTAATGTAACAGGTACAGTAGAAAATGAAGAGCGTATTAAAATTTTAAAAAAAAGTAATCCTAATCTTACAGATGTAGAAATTAAATCTTTAATTGCTAAAGATGCAGTTGCTGAATTAAATCAAGGATTTACTAAAAGACATCAAGAAGTTGATGTTGAGATGGCTAGAATAGATAGTTTATTAACTTCTATTAGTCAAACTGGTGGTCCTAATAATAAAGCTATGTTTGATAATCTTGTATCAAAACGTTCAGAATTAATAGCAAAAAAAGCTGTTATCAATGAAGAGTATAAAGGGTTTGATCAAGGTAAAGACAAAACACTTGAATATGTAAGTAATGCACCTAATCAATATTTTGCTGTATTAGCTAAGCAACGTCTTGTTAATAACTGGTCTTCAGGTAGAGCAAGTATAGATCAGAAACTTATAAAAGAAAATTCTGCTTGGGTAGCTGCTTCTACTGCTGATTTAAATAATAGAAAATTTGAATTAGAGGTAATGAAAGCTGGATATGAAAGAGAAAAACAGTTGTGGGAAATGGCTAACCCTAAAAAAGTTGGTGGTAGTGAAACAATAGTAGATGCTAATGGTAACATAGTTCCTAAACCTGGACCTGGTGGAGAACCTGTAAATAACTCATTAAGTTACATAGGACTTTCTGGTATAGATATTACTAAAAATGCTGAAACAGCTTATGATGCTTGGAATAAAACACAAAAACAAAGTTTTATACAAAGTCATAATTTAATATTTGATCAACGTGGTGTTCTTGGTTTTGCTACTAAACTAGGATTATCTCAAATGGAGATATCAGAAGTAGCTACATTGATGCAAAAAGAAGTAGCTACTGATGGTGCTTATGTTGCTACAGCAGCACAAACTGCTGCTGGTAATAAATTAACTGCAGCTTTACTTACTAGTCAGGCTGTACAAGTATCTGGAATTAATCCTAAAAAATTAACTATAGATGATACAGGATTAGTAAGAAGAGCTTTAATGGCTTATACTGAAGACTATTTAAAACAACGTAGTACAGTGGCTGCAGATGGTTCTGATATTCCATTTACTGAATCAGAACAAGAAGCTTTGATTAGATATGGATTAGCTGTTGAACAGTTAGATACTTATAATGCTAATGAAGATAATAGACAAAAATTAATGCAAGATAGATTAGCTAATAATCCTGAGTATGCATCGGTAGTTAAAAAGAATTCTAATGGTAAAGCTAGTTTATTAACAATATCTGAATTAGCTGCTGATATGCCTTCTTTAGAATTGTTTAATAAATCTGATAGAACTACAAAAACTTTATCAAAAGAAGATGTAGCTAGATATTATATGCAAGGTAAGTTAAATCAAACTAGTCAAGGTGAAATAGTATTAGATGATAATATATATTGGATTAATAAAGTTGATGGTAAAGAATCATCAACTGCTTGGGGCATGATAGGTAATACTGAAGCACTATGGAATGATATGTATAATAATGTATTAACTCCAAAGTTTGGTACCTCAGAAGATTTTTCTAAAAAAATTAAAGCGGCAAACTTGTTGGTAGTACCAGATTTATTAATGTACAAAAATATGACTGGTAGACAAGGTGGTATTTTTAGTTTTAATATAATGCCAAATAAAACAATGGGTAATGGTGATATTGCAGTTTTGCAAATGTACCAATCTGTTCAATCAGGTAATGTTGATAAAGTAACTGATAAAGATGGTAAAGTACTTGATACTGAAATGATAACTGCTGTAAGAGCATTATTATCAAGTGAAAAGAATTTAGAAGAATATGGAGTGGGACAATATATACCTCAAGGTATTGATGGTAAAAAAACCTTTAGATTTATATTTAATAAACCAATTTCTTCAGAATCAAAAGATGAGGTGGGAGGTAAATCTTTAAGTTCTATAACTAAAGATACAGAAGTTAATTTTATACTTAAAGAAAATACTGGTACACTTCTTGATCAACTTCCTAACAATACAGGTTATCAAGTATATGGTGCTATGCTTAGAGGTAAAGAAATTAAGTCTGATTCTATATTAGAAGCTGCTGGTTTTAAATATTTAATTACTCCTAATACTACAGGTCTTGATGCAGCTCCTCAATATGTTACTGTAGATTTAAGATATAAAGTTAGAAATAATAAAAAAGATCCACAAACTGGTCGAGTAGATACTAGTGTAGAAGAAAAGTCTTATCTTAGTACAATAAATCTATCAGGTGAAAACGCTAAAGGACCTGATGAAATTGTTGGAAAGTTAAAATCTTTATATTATGAAAATATGCAAGAGAATAGAAGGGTACAGTTAGAATATGATAAAGTAAAAGGAACTAATGGCGGTACAGTTTGGGACCCTAAAAATGCCTTAAAACAAGCTGGTTTAAGTCATCTAATAAAGCAGTAGTAGTAAATTAATTATATAAAGATATATTCATGGCATTAGAAACTGGTGTAATACCTCAAGAATTACAAGGAGTTTACTCTCAAGATCCTATACTTTCATTACCACAAAATAACACAAGTATGTTAGATTTGATGGGTAGCCCCGGTTACGCACAATCTAATAATGCTCCTATAGGTGATGTTGTACAAAACGGTCTTAATGCTTTTAAAAACCAAGCTACTAGTTTAGATACATTATCAGCACCTGTTTTTTTTGATTATGATGCTGCACAGGTAGATAGATATAAAAGTTCAGATAATTTTCATGCATTAGGTTTTGATCCAAGTGGTCAAACTAATAATGAGTATAAATATGGAGCTTATCAAACTTGGGGAGATGTATGGTCTAATGGTCTAAGTGGAATGTTTAGATTAGCAGGTAATACTTTTATAGAAGGTTGGAAAGGTTGGGGTAATATGGCAGATGCTATATATAGTACTAGTTGGGATGAAGCTAAACAAGATTTATTAGGTACTCCAGAACATTTAATGGAGCAAGATAAAGCTACTAAAGATATTATGAATAGATATGCTATCTATTCTACACCTGAATCTGAGAGTGGTGTTCTTAACCGTAAGTTTTTTGGTGATATGTTACAGCAATCTGGTTTTGCTATAGGTACTATTGGACAGTTTTTATCAGAAGAGTTAATTACATTTGGTTTATCTACAGAATTTTCATTAGCTAAACTTGGTATCAGAGCTCCTGCAACTTTTGGAAGAGTAATAACTAAAGCTGAGATTGCTACAGATTTAGTTAGACTTGGCAATCCTGTATGGAAAGCTCGTAGTGTAGGAGAAGGTTTTGTACAAGCTGCAAGACAACTTGTTCCTTTTGCTGATACTGGATATATGTTATCTAAGTATGGTAGAGCTGGAGCTGGTATTGGACAGATGGCAGCTATTGGTATAGGTGGTGTAAGACGTGCTTTAGCAGAAGCTAATATGGCTATGACTGAAGCTCGTATGGAAGCTGCTGGTACTTATGGAGAATTATACACTAAACTATATGATGAAGAACTTCATAGAACAGGACAAGCTCCTAGTTTTGCTTTAGAAGAACGTATGAAATCTTCTGCTCAAGCGGCAGCTCAAGATAACTTTACAGTTAATACAGGTATCTTAATGTTAAGTAACCGCTTACAGTTTGATAACATGTTTAGTAAATTTGGAGCTAGTCGTGGTTTATTTGGAGCCACTGGTGAATTTGCAGATGATGTATTAAAAGTTACTGGAAGACGTGTTGGTAAAGAAGCAGCAGAAGAAACAACTAAATTATATACAAAAGGTAAGTTAGGAACATTAGGTTTACTTGGTCAAGTATCTAGAGATTTTGGTGGGCGTACAGCCGCATGGCAAGCTACTAAATCTATAGGTAAAAATGTATTCAAGTGGGAAGCTTCAGAAGGTCTTCAGGAATTATTCCAAGAAGGTTCTAATGTAGCGTTACAAGATTACTATTATGATTTATACCATGGGTACAAAGGTACAAGTATGGATAAATCAATAGATAAAGCTATTGATTCTCAAGCTAATATACAAGGTTTAAAGACTTTCTTAATGGGAGCTTTAACAGGTCGTATGCTATCACCTATAAACTATACTGTAGGCAAAGCTAAAATGTATGCTGCTACTACTTCTGATCAAAGAGCATCTCGGTATAAAGATATTAATGAAGCTGTAAAAGAAGTTAATGCATACTATGATAACCCTAATAAGTTCTTACCAGAACATATAGCTAATATTAAAGTACAAAATAAGGTGGCTAGTAACATGGAGGAAGCTGTTGCAAACAGAGACCAATATGTTTACACTAATAATAAGAATTCAGGTTTTGCTAAGATGGTTTCTGCTGCTATTAAAACAGACATGGCAGAATCAGTTCTTGATACATTACGTAGTTATGGTGAAGCATTTACTGATGAAGAGTTTAAACAAGGTTTTGGTTTAGATAAAACTACAGATAATATTAAATCAACTAAAGAGTTCTTTAATAATATTGCAGATGATGTAGAGACATTCCATAAAAACTGGAAAGCTCTTAAAGATAAATATGGTGACTCTGTACTAGTTGATATGTACAAAGAGGGTACACCTGAACGTAAGACAGCTTTAATGGCTAAGCGTGCATTAGATGATGCTATTGAAATAATGGCTACTAATGATTACAAGTCTCATAAAGCAGCTCAGCGTGCTGTTAAGTTACAAACTGAAATGGCAAATACACCACAAATTGGTGCTTCTGTAGGTACAGCTTTTCGTAACTTAGGTGTTATTCAAAACACACAGAAAGAAATAGACATTCTTAAAGCTGAGATTGAGGGCCTAACTGCTGTACCAAAAAAGGATGCTGCAGGAAGAGAGCTTCTTAAATCTAAGAAAGAACAATTAGAATCTTTACAAGAGTGGTTAGAACATCATGAGAGTCTTAAGAGCATGGAGCCTGGACAGAAACGTAAATACAATAAAGCTTCTAAGAGTTTTGAAAAGTATATTAATGCTAAGAATAGAGAGTCTGGTATAGATGCTGTTGTAAAAGCTGATGATATCCAAGAGATCTATAAGAATCTTACAGAGTATATTGATCTTAACAATGATAGTAAAGAGTATGTAGATGCTTATAATATTATGGCTAATCCTATACAGTTTGTAAAGGTGCACCAAAGATTAATGGAAGCTATAGATGCTACAGGTAAGAAACTTAATGAAGAACATATTGAGGAAGTAAACAATGAGTTTACTGGAAAACCTCCTGTAAAAAAGAAAGATCCTTTACAACCTGGAGATACTACAGAAGATGTACCAGACGGCTTAATAGAAGCTGCTAAAGTTCTTGAAAAGAAGAATGGTATTTATCTTATTGAAGAAGAAGATCCTAAAGCAGGGAAGTTCTATTACATTGTTAATAAAGCTGGAGATCCTGTTACAGATATTACATTAGATGCTAAAAAGTTTCCTCGTTATGAAGCTGCTGTTACTTATCCTACTATAGAAGAAGCTAAAGTTATCTTTGATGCTTTAGCAGAAGTTAATAGTGATAAGTATACTGAATATCAGTTTGATGGTCAAACATTGAAATATGGTGATATTCTTGTAGACTCAAGAGGTAGGAAGTTTAGAGTGCTTACACAAAAAGCTCCTAAGAATATTCAAGGTAAGTTGAAGATTACTATTCAACCTATGCAGGGTATAACATCCACAACTACTATTGAAAGTCTTGCTGGATATAAACTAGAAGCTGCATTTGAATCTGCTATAGAACCAGAAAACCCTAACGCTTTTAGATTAAAAAGAGTTAATGAACTTAATAGAATCTATGCTAAAAGAAATAAGAACGAGGAACAAGAACAAGCTAATGAAAGATTAAGAGAGCTTATTTATAATACTTCTAAAGAAGCTTTTCAGTCTGGTGTTACTATTAAAATTACTAAGAATAGTACATTAGGTCAAACTACTTTAGCAGCAGGTCAAGATGGTCAAGATCCAAATAAACATCTACAGCAGAACCCAGAACCATACATGGTTGAGATTATGTATGGTGGTCAAACTATTGGGTTTGCTACATATTATAATAGGTACACTTATTTAGATAATGCTGGTAAACCAGTTGCATTAAGTAATATTACTAAAGAACAATTTGTACAAATCTTTGATACTCAGAATAAAGATGTAAATAAAGAGTTCCAAACTTTTAAGGAGAACTATATTTCAGGTATGAAGTTTTATAGTGCTATCACTAATAAGTTAGTTGATGGAGCTACAGATGTTACCTTAACTAATGATGAGGTAAATACATTGTTTAACATTGTACCATCTGCCGGTGAGTATGATTTTGCTACAGATAAAAACGCTAGAGTATCGTTAGATGAATTAGATCATAGCACTATTGATGGGTTCACATATATTATTGACCGCAGAACTAAGTATTTAGGAAATGGTATGTATGAAGAAAGTCTTGTGTCTCCACATACTAATGCTGTTGATACTGAAGAGTTAGAAAAAAGAATTGAAGCTGCTAGGTTTGAAGGTGGTGAAGATAAGCTTAGAAACTATGGTCGTTATGTAGCAGTAGTAGCTTTACCTAATGGTGCTATTAAGTTTATAGAATTACAGTCTAGTGTACTTCCATCTGAAGACTTAGATATTCTTGTTGATAAATTAAACAAGAAGTCTAAAGTATTGAAAGAGAATAACATAGAAGAGAAGACAGATCCTGAAACTAAGAAAAAATACATGGGTCCTATTGATCCTACAGCTGCTAATGATATAAACTCTGAAATTAATGACTCTATTTATATAGCTGTAGCAGGTAAACGTGGACTTAAAGTTAATTTTGAAATGCACCCTTCTGGAAATATTAGAATAGAATTTGCTTTCTATACTAAGGGTCAAAAAAATCCAAAAAGGATGAAATTAACTATTTCAGAATCTACAGATTTTAATAAACCTTTACAGTTAAAAGATTCTACAGATTTAATTGAAAGAATTAATCGTGCTATAGAAGACTATAATCAGCTATATGTAGATAAGATTGGTAATGTTAAATTAAACAAAAATAGTTTTAAAAATTCTTTAGACGAAAGTGCTCCTCTTTCTGTATACCGTCAGTTAATATCGGGTGTAAATAAACCTGTAGTTAAGAATGAAGGTATATTTGTATACCCTAAGAAACAACAGATTTCTCCATCTAGCAATGTTATAGTACCTACTAGTAAACCTAAAGTAAATCAAGAACCATCAGATGCTGCATTAGAAGGTGTGGTTATACCTCCAGCTATTGCTGCTGCACAAGCAGAGTTTTTAGCTAGACGTAAAGCTGAGCAAAAGAAAACTAGTGCTCAAGATAGATTACAAGAACTTAGTGATAAGAAAGATGCTTTAATCAATGAGATAGAAGGTGAGCTTCTTAAATCTGGTATGAAAAGAGTTGATGTGATGAAGCATAACTATAATGCTGATCCACGTGTAGCTGCTGTTAATCAAGAGATTGCTCAGATTAATAACAGTGCTGCTCTTAAAGTGTCAGATAGACTTACAGGAGAAGACGCTGTACATATTAATGAGTTTAGAAAGTGGGCTCAACAACATTTACCAGAATTTATTTCTGTAGAAGAGCTTAGTAATATGGCTCGTAAGATGAAGGCAGAAGGTGTGACAGTTGGTATGTTTTATACTCATATGAATGAGTTAAACAATAGACTAGAAGGTAAGATTGCTGTAGGTAAAAATACCCCTTTTAAATATCATGAAGCATTCCACGGTATTTTCCGTATGCTTCTTACTGATCAACAGATTGATAAGTACTTGAATATTGCTAAGCAAGAGCTTCGTCAACAAGGTAAGAGCTTATCTAAACTTAAACAAGAATTAATAGCTTCTAAACCAGAGTTCTATTCTAAGCTTACTGAAGAACAATTAGAAGAGCGTGTATATGAAGAATATTTAGCAGATAAGTTTGATGCATGGAAGTCTGATATTAAGACTCCTACTTCTGCAGAAAATAAAGGTTTCTTTAGAAAGTTATTAGACTTTATTAGAAGCTTTTTCAAGAACATTAAGGCATCTCCTTTAGATAGATTATTTCAATCTATAGAGAAAGGTAACTATAAGAATGCTGCATTAGCTACTAATAGATTTACTACTGGTCCTAATATTGCAGTTACTCAGACAGCTTTAAAAGCTATTCAGATTGGGTATACTGTTATAGATAATGAAGATGGTGAGAGAGAACGTATTCCTATATACTTAAGTCAACAAGAAGGAGACGTATTAGCTTCTACTATTGCAGCTATATATCATAGACGTATGTCTGAAGCTGGATTAACTGACCATAGTGTAGATATCATGGATGGTGTACTTGCTGACTATGCTAACCTATATGATAGAAGAATTAACCCTTACTATCAATCAGATGAGTTTGTAGAAAGGTTTGAAAATGCTTTAGCTATGCAAAAAGCTATAGAAAAATTAGATCAGAAATATAAAATATTTAGTAATCCTGAGTTAATAGAAACTCTTAAAGATTCTATACGTGAGCATACTCGTATTATGGGTTATCAAGAAGAGCTAGAATCTGATGAATTTGACCAGCAAGTAGATGAATACGGAGACAGAGTAACTACAGATAACTGGAAAGAAACTTATAGTATTGGAGGATATGGTTCTCTATCTAAAGAACTACGTCAATACCTATCTACTATTACAGAAGAAACAGTTGATGAGTTTGGTAACACTAGATTTGTTTCTGAAGATGGTGCTCCTACTGAAGAAGTATTAATTGAAGCTGTTAACGCAAACGTATTATATAATGGTATTCTTAAAGCTGTAGCAGGTTCTACTGATCAGTATCAGATGCTTGAGCGTTTAAAAATATTTGCTGAGCATAATCCAGAAGCTAGAAAGTTCTGGACTAAGTTTTCTAATGACGTTGATCTACAATATGATGAAGATGGAAACTTTGTAGATATCGGTAACAAGAATCAAGCTAATTTATTCCAAGCTGTTGTAAAAGGATTTAATCAATTCTCTGTTGATTACTACTTTATTAATAAAGATATCTCTAAGAAAGAAACTAGAGTTAGTGAAGCTAACCGTAAAGGAGCTGCTAGAAATCAATTTTCTATATGGTATAATGCTTTCTTGAGACTGTATGCAGATCAATATGCAGATACGCCTAGAGATTCTGAGAGTCTTTCTAAGTTTATAAAGACTAAAACAGTTGCTTTAGATAAGCTTGCTACTATATTAAAGAAAGGAAATGTATATAGTAAAGACGTACTTACCACTCAAATTGATAATATTATACTTTCTTTAAAAGATGAGTTAGGTATTTCTTTATCTCCATTATTTGTCAAGTATAGTTATCTATCAAGTGTAGATACTAAAGATCTTACAGATGATGACTTAAGAATTCTTAAAGCATTTGAGGGTACTGAGGTAATGACTGAAGATGACGCTAGAGAAATTGGTGCTGCTATTAGAAGTGGTAAAAATCCATTTGGTACTAATATTGATCCAGATAAGATTGCTGAATCTGAGCAACAAGTCTCTACATTAACTGCTGCTGAAGAACCTAAGATTCAATCTGAAGAAGATTTTGAAAATCAAGAAGAAGATGTTGAAGATGATGTAGATGCTGCCATTGGTCGTTTGACTAAGATAGCTGCTGGTAATGCTGTATTTGATGAACAAGTGTCTTCTACTTCTTATAAGAATGCAGAAGGTGAACTTGTATACTCTCATCAGTTACCTACATTTAATTTAGTGAGAGCTGCTGAATTACAGAAAGAAGAGTTCCGTAATGAACTTAAGAAGAATAAGTTCTTGGCTACCAACCACTTATTAAATAGTCCTTTCTTTAACTATATTGCTGATACTATTAAGGTTTCTCGTATAGATGGTATTAAAGCATCTAGTCTTACTAAGAATGAAGATGGAACTTTAACAGAAGATAAGCGTCTTAATGTAAACCAAAATGATGGAGTTACTTACGGTAGCATGTCTGACCGTGAGTTCTTGATTAGTCTATTTGAGTTATATGCAAACAATAAAAAGCATGTGATCCCTGCTGCAGATGGTCAGCCTCGTAAAGAGTTTATGACATCTTCAGTGTTATTAGCTGTCTTAGAAGCATCTAATACCGCAGATATGTTAAACTTGCCTGTAATTAGATCTGTTGAATATAAGAAAGGTGAAATACTTCTTACTAAAGATGCTGAAAAAATATTGTTTAACGAAGTAAAACGTGAGTTTGAGAGAATAGCTAGAGTAAATAGTGAAATAGAAAGCGGTAGATATACTAATGGTATCATAGAAGGATATCATAATGGTGAAGAGAGAGGTCTTAAGTTTATTAAGATGGGTAATATGCTTGGTAGTTTAACTTCTACTTTAGAAGATGCTGCTAAGAATAGTGAAGACATTGCTCAATACAATGATGAGATCTTATCTGCAATCAACAAATATTGGTTGGGAGATGGTGGTCAAGTTGATCAAATGGTTAAACTATTAAAAGATCAAGGTATCATTGGAGTTTCTGAGAAAGATACTTTATATAGTCAATTGCTTAATAACTATGTCTTCCAAGGATTTAAGAGCAACGGTAAAACTGATAAAGACAGAAACGCCATGCTAAACATGGTAGTAGGTGCAGCTGAGCATAACATTGGTCAAGTTCTAGTAAACAACTTTATTAATACATTGTCAGCTAGACAATTGTTTATTGGAGATGCTGCTGAGAACTATAAGAACGATGGTGGTATAGATGAAGTTAAGCGTAATAAAGGTTTAAATGGTTCTGGTAATAACATATCTAGTGTTGTTACAGCATCTAACTTAGGCATCAATCATACTAATACTAAGTCACACGTAGTTACTATTACTGATCCTCAATACAAAGGTAAGTTTTCAGGTAAGAATAAAGAGAAAGCAGATGCTCAGATGTGGATGTCTGTAAAAGCTTTACGCTATACATTGTTTGGACTTGGTAAATTAAACCAAGCTCAAGCTGAATTACTAGATAAGATTGAAAAAGGTCAAGATGTATCTGTAAAAGATATTTTTGGAGAGCGTGTTAAAGATAAAGATGGCATCACTCGTACAAGAGGTGGATCTATCACTTATAATGCTCAGACAAATTCAATCAAGCTTGTTTACAATGATGGTAAAAAGTACATTAAAACTTCTGGTATTATACTTACTAAGCAACTTACATCTCTTCCACAAGGTAATAGTTGGATAGCAAGACCAGGCTACGAAGAACTTCATACACTTAGAGAAAAACTTGAAGGATACGAAGCTGCTAACGAGACTATTACATTTGCTATACCTAAGTCTGCTTCTAAAGGGGTTAAACAAAACATTGCTTCAGATGTAAATTCAATTACAAATGAGAATTTTGTAGAGCATGATAATAATTTCTGGAGACTTCAGTTAGAAAACCCTTCTAACAAGTTGTTAATTACTGATCCTACACAAGCTAAGCAGTTAATTATTGCTGAGCAGTCAAGAGATCTTATAGTTAACTACCAAGGAGAAGAGATGACTTTAGGTCAAGTGATTGATAACTACTTATCTGATACTGAACAGCGTGTTAAGAATAACTTCTTTTCAGCTCGTGATGAGATGTTTGATATTGAAGGAGCATTTAAAGAACTTAAAAAGTCTCTTAAACAATCTCAGATTACTCCTACATTAGGTAAGTTCTTAAGTAAACAAGTTGAAACTCTTAAGTCTACAGGTGCTGATCCTCAATTGATTGAGTTCTTTACTCCTATAAAGAATAAAGAAACTGGTGAGTATACTCCTAAGTATGATCTTAACCACCCTATTACATTAGATAAGTTTACTCAATTGTTCTTAGCTTATTTCTCTAAAGGTGTAATGAGTGAGAAAGCTCCAGGTCACTCTTTAGCTTTAGCTTCTAACTATGGTATGAAGGTTGCTAAGCGTGTAACTAGACTAGATGAGAATGGTCAACCATTAAGTTGGGAAGTTATTACTAGACGTCAATACGAAAAAGATAGAGCGTTACTAGCTGAAGTAAAAGCAGCTAAGCGTTTTAATAATGATATGGATCGTGAGTTTGATGGTTTAAAAGTTGGTGATATTTACATAGATGATTTAAGACATAATGTACCTGAGTTTGATGAACAAGGTAATATCACAGGTTACTTTACAGAGTATATGATGCCTCCTCACTTTAGAGAAGATATGCGTATGTACAATGAAGATGGTACTATTTCAGAAGCTGCTTTAAAAGCATTTGCTGTACGTATTCCTTCACAGGATAAGCACTCATTTGCTACTACTAAACTTATAGATTTCTTACCGGCATTCTATGGTTCTACTGCAGTGTTCCCTCATGAGTTGATTGAGATCTCTGGAGCTGACTTTGATATAGATAAGGTGTACATGCAAATCATGGACTTTTATCGTAAAGATGGAGAGCGTGTAGCGTACGGTACAGATAAAACTAAAGAAGGAAAGTTTACAGAATATGTAATGTATTTACAGGCTAACAATAAAACTTTTAAAACTAAACTTGTACAACTTAGAGATGAAGCTCAAGATGACGAAGTCTATTCAGAAGAAGGTGGTATTTATGATAGCTTTGAAGAGTTAGCTAAAGATTTATTAACTAAGTCTTTGGAATCAATGATGATTGAAAATGCTTTAAAAGAATTAGGATTACCTAGTAATGCTGATGAGTATGCTAAAGCTGTAGATCAATATGGTGAACTTAATAACGGTGTTCTTAACAATCGTATTCTTGAAGCTAAAATAAAGCTACAGAATAATGATGGAGTTACTAAGACTAAAGATGGTTCTATACCATCAGCATTCCAAGTAGCTGAGGTTCAACCTCTTATTGATGTTGTAGATAATTTTATAGATAGATTCCCTATATTAAGAGATGTACTTGTTGAAACTGGATCAGATGTTGATTCAATGATTGGTCAATACAAAGCATTTAAAAATAATAAAGAAGGAGCTCGTAATATTGGACCAGCTGTAAACTCTATGTTGGTTTACTCTGTTATGAATAGTTTTGGTAAACAAACTAGAATTAGAGAAACTAATGGTGCAGGTGAAGAGATGTTTGTACTTACTATAGATGGTCATAAGTTTAACAGTTATGAATATAATAAGGCATATAATAAAGATACTGACACTTACGAAGGTGAGCGTATATTCTATCATATTTCTGCTATAGTATCTGCTATGACGGATAACGCTAAAGAGCGTTTAGCTGCTAGACTTGGTCTTAATATTAATGCTGTAGGTGTTGTATCTAATATGGTGGCACTAGGTGTACCTTTAGAAACAGCACTTATGTTTAACTTACAGCCATCGGTTCGTGAGTTCTACAAACGTATTGAGGTAGCTTCTAAAAAGATTAAAACTACTCAAGAAGAAAAGTTAATTAAGTCACAAGTGGGTGATAAGCTATTAGAAGAACTTGCTTCTAAACTATCTAAAGATTCTGGAGTACAAGATATTACTACTGATTTGTTAGAGAATAATATTAAGTCTGCAGGTACTAATTCAGACGTTGACTTTGCAGTATTCAATTCTTTCTTACAGTTTTATAACCAAACTGAATACTATTCTGCTGTAGCTCAAGTACTTAAACTATCTAAAGGTTTAGGTACAAGTAATGAGTCTATTGATAAGATAGAAGAGAAAGAAGAGATGTTAGGTTTGAATATGGGTGATGTTGATTTTGCTAAGAGTAAGATACCTTTTGATGTTCGTCAAGTACTTACAGGTAAAGAAGCTGCTAAACCACATCACAATATTACAGCTAACTATATAAGAATAAAGAATCAGATTAAAGAACTTCAGAAGAGTGTCTTTACAGAAAAGACTTACATCTTCCAAAGGCTTAAGAATACAATTCTTAACAACTTACAAGTTACTAAGAAAGAGACTGAGACTTTTAACACAACACTTAAGCGTGACATTATAGCTTACCTAGGTATCAAAGCTTATGTACAATACTTAAAGGTAAATGGTAAAGGAGCTAAGCTTGCCGGTTTAGATAATGCTATGATTTATGATGCTGAAGCTGTGTCTAGAGGTGATGGATTTATGGATATAATTGATACAGTTAAGTCTATAAGACAGCAATTACCTAAGAACTACTTTGCTAATAAGTTCTTAAACATTATTCCTGTAAAGTTATATGACGCTAACAGCAGTCAAGAATATTACAATGCTAAGTCTAGAGGTGGTATCAACACTGTAGAGTCTAATACATGGGCTAAGTTAGGAGAGTACGAACAAAATCGTATTGCAGATAGCTTTATTGAGATATATAGTAATCCTAAGACTAGACAGTTAGCTTACAACATGTTTAACTATCTTATAGTTAAAGACGGTGGTCAGTTTAAGAGCGGTAGTTTTATTAAGTTTATTCCTCCTGCTATGTTTAAAGAGTTGTTAGATGCAACAGGAGTTTCTCATCAATTACTTAAAGAAGATGCTTTAATTAATGATAATGAGAAGTATAAAGAAATATTTGGTGCTACAGCTATGGAGTTGTTTAATCAGTTTACTGGATTATACACTACAAATATTAATAATGCATTTAATATCAAGCGTGTTTATGCAGGTGCTAAACCTTCAACAGAGGTTGAAAAGAATAAACCTAAAGGATATGTACCTGAAGTCATACTGCAGTCTGAAGATAATTCTATATTAGCAATTGACTTGTTTGGTGGTATTCGTAAACCAGAAATGATGTTGTTAACTGATCAATACGGTAATGAATTTATAGATGAAGTTATAGCTACAGGTAAATTTGAACAAAAAGACCTAGATAAGTTAAACTATAATAAAGAAGTTCTTAAAGCTAACGGTTTTAAATTAACAAATCGTCCTGATGATAAAGGTAACAATAGATACTATATTGAACTTCCTTATACTATTAAAATTGTAACTGGTCAAAAAGGAGTTAATGAAAAGGCTATTTTCTATAAGCTTAGAAGCACTGCTAAAAAAGTAGATACAGCTACTGCTTTTTCAAGAACTACTAGAATTCTTAAAAGAGAAGATCTTAAGAAAAATCCAGGTACATTATATGTCTTTGGAGATAATGATCAAAGAAGTGGTTTGGGTGGTCAAGCTAAAGAGATGAGAGGAGAACCTAATGCTATGGGTATTTCTACTAAGAAAGCTCCTAATATGGATGATTCTGCTTTTAAATCTGATAATCAGTTTGAAGAAAATGCACGTATAATTACTGCAGATATAGACAATATTATTGCAGCTTGGAATACAGGTAAATATAATAAATTATTAGTTCCCCCAATTGGTGTTGGATTAGCTAAACTTTCAGAGAAAGCTCCTAGAACATTTGAGTATTTAAATGCAGAACTTACAAGACTACAAGAAACTGTTACTAAGTCTACTCCTACAGAAGGTATTGGTTCATTTATTAAAGAAGTAGGTGATACTATAGCATTAAGTAATACAGCTATCTATGAGAAGTTTGATCCCACTGGTTCTAAGAAACAATGGAAGGTTGGAGGTTTAACAGGTGAGATGCCTACTAATGTAGTTCTTAGAAATAGGCAAGCTGCAAACAGTAAGAAGTACGGTCTTGATGATTCTATATCTAAAGCTGAAGCATCTATAGATAACATTATAGGAAATATAAATCCAGTGTTAACTTCTCAAGAAGCTTATGAGCTACAGCAAGATTGGGGTATTCGTATTCAGTTTATAGGTAATAAGATTACATTCTTTAAAGTAGAAAATGGTAAGAACACACCATATCAAACTGATATTACAGAACCTGCTGAGTTACTACGTATGCTAAATCAAGCTCCTAGAGAGGAAACTACGTCACCTAAAGCTATGAAAAATACTTTTAAAGCTACTGAGGAAACTGACATAAAAGTTCCTAACTTTGAAGTTGATCCTGAAGAAGCTAAGAAAAATATGAAGATATTGTTAGAAGCTAGAAGGAAAGAGTTAGATGAGCGTAAGAAAGAAGATGACGCTGGTTGTGAAGCAGCAGGATAATAATTATTAATTTATATACACATAACACATGGCTTGTAAAATATTTAGAAATGATAAAGGTGAAGTTGTAACAGTTAAGGCTCCTAATGGTGTTGAGTCTAAATTGTATAGTGACATCATCTCATTACCTGAAGTAGGTAAAGATCAAGAGTTAGCTGTAGATATGTATCTACTTGCATACACGCCATCTTTTAAAGCTTACTTTGGTGACTTTGAATCTGGAGAAGCTAAAGGTTTAGTAGATAGTAATAACGAGCCATTTATTAGTTCAGTTAGAAAATACTTAGGATCTGAGCCTACAATAGAAGCTCCTAAGATTGAAACACCACAAGTTCCAGTAGATATGGCTACAGCTACTAAAATGCTTGATAGACTTAAGGAAAGATTTGGTGTTGATTATCAAATGGTTAGTGAACCAAATGCTGAGTGGAAAGCTAAGTTTCAAAACGGTAAAGTTTATATTAACTCTGCTAAAGAAATTAGTAAGGATACTCCATTTCATGAGTATCTACACCCGTTCATAAGTGTATTAAAAACTGATAATAAGTCTCTATATGACAAGCTTATGAAAGAGCTTCAGTCTATAGAAGAAGGATTAGCTGAGATTGAAAATGTTAAAGCTACTGAGGGTTACAGTAACTTATCTGAAGAAGATCAGATGGATGAAGCTTTGATTAGTTACCTTGGTAAATTAGCTGCAGGTAACATGACTGATGCAGGTGATATATCTGATAGTCAAGTTGCTAGAGTGAGACAGTCTATGTTGACCCAGTTTAAAAACTGGTTACGTAGAATGTTTAATAATGTTTTTAGTATCAAGTTATCTGATTTAGAAGTAAACTATAACTTACAAGACATTGCAGATATGATAAGCATGTCTGAAAGTAAGATAGATCTAACAGGGATGCCGGTAAGTGCTACGCCATCATATCAGTTAGATGATAGAACAAGAGGTTTTAAAAATCGTATTAGACAGTTAGGTAATGACCTACAAAAGAAAATAGTAGATGATGTCTATTTTGAAGCTAAAGCGGGCCAGGAAGATCCAGGACGTGTTATCTTAGAAGAGAAGAATCATATCTATGTACATACTGTTACAGGACAAACATATAAGTCTGTAACTACTGCTATCAAAGGTAAGCTTGATGACCCAGAAGGGATGTTTGAGCTTAACCGTTTATTTGGTTCTCAGTTTGATTTAACTCTTCAAGATATTATTGAAGGTAAAACCTTTGACCAGGCTAAAGAAAACATGACTGGTATTATATCAGAAGATATATCAAGAAGATCATACGAAGCTTTACAAGGCTATGTTATTGGTATAATGTCAGATGGTTCTATTATTCTACCGCAGGTGATTCTTTCAGATCCTCAGAGCGGTATAGCAGGATCTCTAGATATATTTATAGTTAAACCTAATGGTGATATTTTTATCACTGATCTAAAAGTTTCTAAGAATAGTTACAAAAGTGATAACTATCGTAATAGAAAGTTCCCGGTAGGGGAAGAATCTGTATTAGAAGGTCCTCTTACTACTCAGCAACAACATGGTATACAAGTTGGTACTTATAAAAGACTTGCAGAAATTAATGGTTTTCCTGTTAAAGGAGTACAGACTTTACATATTAAACTTTCTATAGAAGGTGTTGGTAAAGAACAAAAGGTTACTGACTTTGAATGGGAAGGTATCCAGGTACACCAGCCGAGTGCTAATGTAAGTTTTGTAGAAAAGATAGTAAAAACTAAAGGTTCTAAGAGTAAAGTTAAAGGATATAAAAAAGCTTTAGGTTTACAGAACCCTGCTAATGATGAAGACTTTCTTAATGGTGAAGAAGAACAACCAGATGATGATATTCCTGGAGACTTATTAGATAAGCTTCAGTTTACTATCAAAACTTTTGTAGACAAGTTACGTCAACGTGAGTTGTATTTAAAGAACTTAAATAAGTCTGCTAGATTTGAATCTTTTTCTGAAGAGAGTCGTGAGCAGAGCGTTGATAAAATATCTGAATTGTTATCTGCTATAGAAATGAAAGATGCTGGTAGACCAGATATCTCATTTGGTAGACTACTTAACTATACAAAGAGTACATTAACAAATATGTATAAGTATATCACAGACCCAACTAAGGTTGGTAATCCTGGATATATAGATGTAGTGTTAGAAGCTGAGAAGTTTATAGAATCATATAGAGGTTTAGCTGCAATTCCTGAGTTAGGATTGGGATCTCAAGAACAATATAAGCTTATGCGTGAAGTTCAGAGCATGCTTAATGTTGTAAAAGATCAGATAAATCCTGCTTTAGAATCATACATGAAAGACTTGATTGCTAAAAAGTCTAATGGTACATTAACTGAGGAAGAGATTACAAAGATTCTTAAAGAAGGTTTTGATATTAGTTTAGATCAATATGCTTTAGGAGATCTTCAGAATAGTAAAGAAAGACTTTTAGCTATAGCAGCAAATCTATATACAGAAGCTAGTCAAAAAGCTATGAATCGTACAGATGAGTTTGTGCGTAAGATTAAAACAGCAGGTAATAAGTTAGCTGCAGCGTTTGGTGTAAAGAAGATTGATTTCTCTTTTATGTTAAACTATGATAAAGATGGTAACTTTAGTGGAAGATACTTACAGGTTATAGGTCAAAAGTATTATGATCTTAAGAAGGATATATTTGCTCTTGTTAGAGATGATAAGGGTGAAAAGATGACTTATATCCCTATTGAAAATCTTGAAGACGCAAAAGGTGAAGATGTATTATATAATATAGAACTTCAAAGACGTAAAGATAAAGTGAGACAGTTCAGACAAGCTGAACAGCTAGATGACAATAATAATATAATTAGTGGTGAGCATCATAAATACTCTAGTGACTTTATTAATGAGCGTGCTTTATATGAGGTGCCCCATGGTCCTTCTGCTAAGCGTGGTATTCTATCTTGGGTTAAGAAATCTACAGTATCTGATGAAGCCTATAGAAAGTTTAGAGATAAACATTATGATCGTGTAGAATATATGGGTGCCGTATTTGAAAAGAACGGTGTATATAAAGGACGTACAGAATTAAAAACTGGATATTTTGTTAAAGCTAAGTATATTGAGATTAGAGAAACTACTTTAGCTGGTAAAGAGATGCGTGATGAGCGTTATGTAAAACTAATGAATCCTACTACAGAAGTAGAACGTGCTCAGAAAGAGTTCTTTGAAGTGTTTAATAAAGAGATGAGAGCTACGCTTGAGATGCTTCCTATTGATATTCAACAAAAGATGTTAGGTAAGGTGGCTAGAGTTAAAGATAACTACATTAATGCTGCTAAAAGAAATGGTGCTTCTACATTAGGTGCTATAGCAAAATCTGTAAGAAGTTGGTTTGATGTATCTGGAAGAGTGCATTCTACACAGAGACTTACTGATGATGAAGGTGTTCCTGTAGATAATTTACCTATTTTATATACTAACGATCCTCGTAATGAAGCTCGTATAAACGCAATAAACGAAAAGATAACTGAGCTTAAGAACGCATATGTACTTGAAAAGAGTATTAGTAATAATGTGTATGAGCAAGAACTTAAAAAGTTAGAATTATCTTTAGCTATTGAAAATGGTAAGATTAATTTTAATGATATTAATACAGACCTAGTAGAAAACTTAATTGCTTTCAGAATGATGGCAGAGAAGTTTGAGCAAATGTCTGATATTGAAAGCTCTTTATTGGCTATAGCTAAAACAGTAGAGAAGAAAAAGTATTTTGCAGCAAATAGTATAGAAGAGAAATTCACTAAGAAAGGTACAGATGGTGAATCTGTATACAAAAAAGAAGGTGATTCTTTAGCTAACCAACGTCTTAAGAAATGGTTTAAGATGGTGTATTATAATAATGATGAGTATGACTATAGCACATTTGCACAAGTGTCTGCTAAACTACAAAACATAACATCATTAAAAGGTATAGGTTTTAACGTTTTTGGTGCCGTTAATAACTATGTGATGGGTAGAATAAACAATGCTATAGAAGCATATGGAGGAGTTTATTTTGACCGTCCTGCATATTTTAGAGCTACTGGTGAATATAATAAAGACTATATGCCGGGTTTAATGAAAGGTATGGGTTCTAAAGATGGAGTTTATGACTTACATAAACCTAATTCTAAATATGAAGCAGTAGTTAAATACTTTAGAATGGTACGTAAGTATCAAGAAAACTCAGGTAAAGTTAACTCTTTAGAACTAGCTTACATATTCCAGGAAGGTGGTGAATTTAACGTTCAATCTAAAACTGGTATAGCTGTTACTATGAGTAGTAAGTTTGAGCTTACTAATAAAAATACAGGTGAAAAGATGAGCATCTTTGATGCATTAAACTTTGATGAGAATACAGGTGAGTTAACTTTAAAACCAGGATTTGAAATAGACGAAGCTTTACGTACTAAAGTTACTAACTATGTATATGAAGTTAATAAACAGATACATGGTAACTACGCCTGGGAAGATCGTATGGTTATACAATCTCATTGGTTAGGTGAATTAGGAGCACAGTTCCACAAGTGGGTGTATCCTATGTTTAGAGCTAGATTTGTTAAGAGATATGATAATGAAAACTTAGGTGAGATAGAAGGTCGTTATAGAACATTTTGGAATGTAATGAAACATGTCTATCAAACTGAACAAGGTTTCTTAGCTAAGACTGGTGGTTTACTTGGTATACTTGTACCGGGATCTAAGACATATAAGAACATGTCAGAGATGGAAGTAAGAAATATGTATAAGAACATAGCAGAACTTGGGTTCTTTATGGCTTCTGTAGCAATGGCTTACTTGTTTAAGATGCTAGCTTCTGGTTTAGATGATGATGACAAAGAAGTAAAACGTCTTCTTAACTTTATGATCTATCAACAGACACGTCAACAACAAGAGATATTAACTTTTATTCCTGTATTAGGTACTTCACAACAATATCAAATGGCTAAGAATCCATTAGCTGCTTTAACTACATTACGTGATTACGGTGAAGTGCTAGCAAGTGCTGCTTCTATACCGTTCCCACCATATGATAAAAATTATTATGAGCGTGGTACACATAAAGGAGACCTGAAAGCTTGGAAAGAATTAAAAGATGTAGTTCCAGCTTTAGGTATGCTAAATAGATGGGAAGCATTTGATAACGTTAAGAGTTTCTACATCAGATAGATATAATAAAAAAGGAGAGATTGTTAGTCTCTCCTTTTGTTTTACTTTTGTCTTACGGTTATTTCTATATAAAAAAATAAGAAACCTATGACTAATTCTTTATAGTTACTGTCTCCATGTTTTTCATGTATCACACCTTCTATAAAGTCTATACCAAGACAAACTCTTGATGGACTAAACAAGTGAACTTCTACTCCGTACTTTTTCATATATTATTCTATTTTTGTTGTTTCCACTTTAAAAGGGTGCTTTCCAATATAACAATCTTCGGGCCATCCCATGTGTTTTTTAAATCCGTTAATTAATCCGTGGATGTTATTAGCTCCTACAGGATTATGACTATGTATAGAACAAGACTTAATTACCATATCTGGATTAGCTTGTACAAGTTCTACTAACCATTTAGCACAATCTAGACCTGTTTTCTCCTCATATTGATCATAATCTGGGTGTTGATACCCCTGAGAAGCTACCTGTCTGTAATAGTCCTCTACGTGCTCTGTAGCTAGGTCATGGTCAAAGCTGATTAAGTCTGGTATACCATTAACTAGTATCCAACTAGTAAACTCTTCGTAGTTCCTTACTACATTCCAAGGTTCATAACCTGGAATAGTATCTGTAGGTGTCCTTACATCATCCAAATATAACGCTTTTTTCATAAATTAGTCTTTATTTTCCTCTATTTTATTAGCTTCTAGTAGTAGTCTTTCACATTTTTCTTTCCAGTTATTACCCATTACATCAATCATAGGTACAGCACAACCTTCTGTTCTTTTACATTCTGTAAATTCTCTAGCATTGTCATCTAGGTGCCACATAAACTTGGTCCCTTTTAGATAAGTGGCTTTCCATTCCATACAAGTAAATCTTACTCTATGTCTAGGTATACCTAATCTATCTACTACTTCCCATAGATCATCTAGTGTAGCGTTCATAGGATACTTATGTTTATGGTTTTCATCCCACCTTGTGGTGACTACCCATACTTCTACGCCTTGTTTTATAAGTTCAGATGCATAATCTTGAACATCTTGAAACTCTAGCGTACCGTCAAAATCAAAGCTTACTTTCATAATTTATTTGTTTTGGTTATGTAAATTAATCCATATAATACAAGCTATTAAATAATTCATTGGTGTTTTATATCCTTCATATTTTTTACCATTAACAATAAATGTTACTGATTTTGGATACCATACTAACTCATTCATAGGTTATTTGTTTTGGTTAGTATTTTTTTCTTTTTTCATCATCAACTTTTAAGCCAATTATTATTGCTATTATAAAAAATATTATTAATGGTATTGCTGACATAGGTTATTTGTTTTGGTTATAATTTTATGTATCCACATCTTTTACAAAAATGAATACGATTTGTATTTTGGTATGGTATTAATTTATGACCAAATATTTTACATAATAATTTCTTCATAGGTTATTTGTTTTGGTTAATGATTTGTTCTTTTATCCATTTAGCACCATCTATATGAATAGCGGATACAAGGTATTGACCTAGTTTATCAGACACATCTTCATGCATTGTTGAATATCTATCAGAATATGATTTTATATCCTCATCACTTGGTAGTTCTATTGGTGCAAGCATCTTTAAATGATTTTTGATTGTAGGTTGTGCACCATCAATACCAAATTTTTCAATATAACTTTGTATAGCGTTTACAGTATTTAACACTTGTTCTTCTGTATATAGTTTCATGTTAATTCTTTATCCAGTTTATAATATTATACCAGAGCGTAAAACTTGTAGCAGCTATAATAAACCACACAAAGATTACATCCCATTTCCATTTACTCTGTTTCATGACCGTAGAAGTTTTCAAATTCATCAGCTGCTTTAGGATTAACTGTCTTTAAATGCTCTAGAGACATTTGGTATCTACCATTTTCTACTTGAGCTCCAAAACTTACATCATATAAGCTGTCTTTTAATATTGTAACACTATCTAATTGTTTTTGTAGAATGTCCACTTGTTTTACTTGTTCTTTTAAATCAAACATAGTGTAGAACAATAAAGTAATTGTACCTAAGCTTAATGCTGCTGTTATATATTTTTTCATTTTAAACATTTTTAAGTCCACAATATAAATCTAAGAAAGCCATTTCTCTTTCGGCTAACTTTTTACTCCAACGTTTTTTCTTACGGATGTACGTTACGCCCCAGTCTATCCATTCTTTACGTTGGTCATCTGTCATTGTCCATTGACAATACCAGTCATCTTTTCTACCAATAATATCATTATAGCTAACGTTATGGCCGGCTATAATAAACATTTGGTCTATAATAATTTGTATCAAGTTATCATTTCGCTTCATGATATATTTTTCTTACCTTACTACCTAACTCATTGTCATTAGGAGTGTTTATAATTGTAGCTTCAGATACTAGGATATGTCTGCGGTTACTACCATAAAGGTAGCAGCTTGAACATAATTGACCTAATCCATCTATATAACCGTTTCTCATGTCTACATGAGTTGATTCATCGTATGCAGTTTCTACACCGCAAGATACGCAACAATCTTTCATACGTCATTGATTTAAAAATTAAAGTTATTAAAGTTCTATTATATTACCAAAAGATGTAAGACCACGGTCAAATCTTCCATCATCTACACAAGCACCGTTAGAGAATACAGTACGAGTACCATAATAAGTTGATACTCCTTGGTTTATGATCTCTTTACAGTTATGGATATGACCAAAGCATACTAGTTGTGGGTTAATTATCTTAATTCTTTTACCTAATGACTTATCACCACACATTTCTAAGTTGTTCTGTCTATCCAACGAAAGATCTCGTATACCTTTTGGTGGTCCATGTACTACGATGACATCTGTACCTACAGGTATTTTGTCCCATACAGTAAAGGTTTTATCTCTAGCTTTCATAAAGGACCAATCACCAAAGGTTGGTGTAATAGGGGAGCCCCATATCTTTAGTCCTTCTATATCTACAGATTCATTTTCTAAGTATGTAATACCTCTAAGCCTGATATCTTCAGGTGCTATAGCTCTTCTAGCAATTGCTGTATCATGATTACCTGCTACAAAGATCTTATGTTTAACTGGTACAGTTTCATACCAGTTAAGAAAACTTTGTATTTCAATAATTGATTGATGTAGAAGATTACTATTAGAACAGTCACCACTATGTATGACCATATCTATACCATCAAAATAATTTTTAGGGAAGTCATTATGAAACCCGTGGGTGTCACTGATGTGTAGTATTTTCATAATTATAACATCTTGTGTAAACGTAGTATACTTTTAACTTGATTTGCTAACTCTTGTATAGAACCATTGTTTTTAATAACATGGTCAAACTTATAATGATCTAATCCTATTTCTGAAGGATGATCATTAATTGGTTTTACGCCAGGTCTTTCTACACGGATTAGTACACCATCTTTTTCTCTGATAGCATCTGCTTCATTAGGAAATCTAGTGTCTGTAATAATCCAGTTAGGCATATCACCGTCTTCATAACCACCAATAGGACCTTGAGCCCATTGTACTTGTGTAGGTGTATAATCAGACATAAGAGCATTAACCCATGCGTTTTCATGTAGACCATATCTTAATGCATCTGTACCTAATCTTTGTAAGAATTCTCTTACAGTTAAAGGTTGTTTATGCATTGTACCTACTTTACCTGGAGGATTACAATCCCATTCAGAACTTAGGTTAGTTTTTTTAAACTCTTGGTCTTCAAACTTATGCTTAGCTATACCTGTTAGTGTAGAAGCTATTTCTTTAAGTTTACCTGCCCACTTTTTAATTTCCCAACCAGACTGTTCTTCTAGCCACCACTCGTGTGTTATTGTAAACTCTAATACATCTTCTAAAGATGTAGTTGGTTGGTTGTCATCATTTACAGATAAGTATTGTATGATAATACCGACAGTGTCTTTTCCACTGCCGGAATACCCGTTAATTCCTATGATCATGTTATTTAGTTTTCTACATCTGCTGTAATAGTCCAGTTATCTAAAGAACTGTCTCCTATTTCAGGATGTTGGTTATAAAATTCTTGTAATAATAATTGATATAGTTCTTCTGATATTAAGTCTATATCTAAGCTGATTGTTTCGTTCATAGTTTAATCATTAAAATAAAAGTCAGGATGTCTTTCTTCTTCTAAAGCTTTTACTAAGTTATTGTGTCCTTCTAAAGCTTCGTCATATGTACAGTATCTACGCTGATATTCATCATTACTACCATCAAAGATCATAGACTCAAATAATATTGGTTTAGAAGATTTTGTATTCATTCCAAAATCTAAGCTGTGATCAAAATGTAGAAATACTGTAGATATTCTTTGTTCACCTACAAAGGTGTTACCAACATGTTTAGTTGGTCCTGTTAAATCTCCTTGTAGAGGGTATACACCATCAGGTAATAGTTCCACTGTATGGTCTTCATTTAGTTTATACCATTTCATAATTATTCTTTGTATTTATTATTAATATGTGTTTCTATTAATTCAATTACTTCTTCTAAATCTTCTTCTGGTAAACTAATTAGTTGTTCAGTGAGAAGCATTACATATACTAAGTTAGCTTTGTCTAACTCTTTTTTTACTTCTAAAATATGATTAGAGTCAGGTAGTAAACCACATAAGTGATCTATAGCCACCTTTACTTTTTGAGCTGCATTACTCAGAGCGTATTTTTGTTTTTGAGTACTAGCAGCTTTTGCATATTCTAGTCTTATTTCTATACATTTTAGGTGTTGAAGCACACAGGAAAATAAGTTTCCTATAGATTTTTCATTTAACATATGTAAACTTGAAAATAAGTGAGGAAGTATTACACTCCCTCACTCATCTTAATTATAAAAAAGTTACTCCAAATATAGATTCTTCAATATCTGCATATACTGCTTCTTCTTCTAAATCATCTATGATAGGAGAAGTAATTATATTACTCACTGTAGTAGTAGATCCAAGATTGTTTAGAAAGAACGTATGTACTTTTTGATGATCTCCAAGATATCTCATTGGATGAGAATCTTTTAGAGCTAAAGTAATGTGATTATATAATGTCCATGCAGAATCTACAGGAGCATTATAATTATGACTTGGAGCATCTAACTCATGTTTAACTATACCTACTTGAGAAAGAGTAAGTATTTCTTGATCTGCATATAGCTGACCAATAATAGAAGCTTGCTCTTTCTTACTTAGCGTGATTTGTTTAAATGTTTCTTTATCAGCTATTAAGTTATTATAGTGTTCTTTAGCTTTAGATATCTGATATTGAATAGTTTGTGTAACATCAACTAGTGCTGTACCAGTATGTTTCCTGGCATAACTACCTATGTCACCCGATACCATACCATTCATACATACAAATACTTGAGCACCCACTGCACATTTAAATCTCATCATCTTGTTGTATGAGTTAGACCATGCAAACATTAGACCCATATCAGGATCATTACCATAATTTAAATGATAGACACCTTGTGCTACTTCACCATTTAAATTAGTCTTGTATAGCTCGTTAGAAATTGTAAATCCTGCAGTAGCTAATTCTTTTTTAGTTTCATCAATCACGTAACCGTGAGGAATAACAGTGTAGCTTTTACCATGTGTAGGTAAAGCTGCTTGTCTAATAAGTTGTTCAGTTCTGAACTCTGTCTTTATTGGCATAAAATTGTTTTTTAAAATAATGATAACTGAGTAAAGCTTTTACGCTTTATCTTGTTGATTTGTTCTATTTGTCTATGAATGTTTTCTAGATAATAGTCTTTGTTAATGCCGTATTCACTAAGAGGTTTATTAGTATCTCTTAAGTCATTAACTACTGTTTGCATCCAAGGTCCTGCTTCTACTTGAGCTTCACGACCATCCGGGTGACACTTCATTAGTTTAGTACCTTTCTCAGCTACATAGTATCTTACTATTTTTTGTAGTTTAGTTTTTTCTATAGATGACCCATCATTTTCATGAATAAGTTTTCTAGTCTCATAATACCAGCCACCTTTAGCTTTTACACCTGCACAATAATCAAAGATAGACTGATTGTCTTCTAAGAACTGTTCGGGCTCTATACCTTTTGTAAAGAATGCATAGATAGCTTTAGGTATAATTAAGAAAGATTTATTCTTATGGAATACACTTACTTTCTTTTTTTCTAAGTCTTCCCACTCAAATCTACCTTTACATTTAGTTTTACCATCTTTAGTTACTGCTATATAATTGTTTACATCACCAATGATCATTTTAGAATATTCATCATGTTCCAGGTTAAGTTGTGTAATTACTTGCCATTTTTCACATACCTCCATATACTTAGGTATAGCTGATGTTGGTATCATCATTTCTAAACCATCTGTATTTTGCATTAGAGGCATAGCTTCTGGTATAGCTAAACACAACATCTCGTAAAGCATTGATAATAATAACTGACCGTTGATTGTAATTTGCATAGTCATACGTGGATCATACAGGAATGAGTTTTCATCACCTGTTAAACCGTATGTACTATTGAGGATAATCTTGTAAACGTAGTTTTTAGGATCAGACTTAGGAATCTTTTTACGCTCTTCAAAGAACCATTCATACAGATCACCAAACTCTTTTTGTGGTAGGTGTTCAGGATGAAACTTGTTCTTAATAGCTAGATTAGGATAGAATGATGTAACGTCACTAGTCATAATTGTATAACCAGTTTGAGCTTCATATACTCCTGCATCTGCTGCACCATGGATACCGCCTAGACCGTAGTCAGTTTTAACACCTCTATTTTCAAGAGTGAACTTAAAACCATCTTTAGTAGATGTAATTACCTTGGTACGGAAGTAGTCAAGAATCTTTTGAAACTCTGGGGTTACAAACTTCACATAAGGAAGTATACAATCAGCTAATACAATATAATTACGTGGCGTTCTGAGCATTTTGATCTCAGACTTGTCCCAGTCCAGCTTCTTACTCAAGAAATAAAGAAATAACTCTTTAGAAATTCTTGGTTCTGATGCTGAATATAAGTCAATACCATATTCTTTTGTAAGAGTTTGTCTGAGCTGTATTTGCTCTTTAGAATGTTCAAGTATCATCTTAGTACTGAGTACGTCATTGATACAATATTGAACTACATCCTGTAATTGTTCTGATGTTTCTACATCTTCATAATAATGATGCGGCATTTCTTCAACGTTCTCCCAATCCATACTATACTGTATCCATTTAAGACTACTCATCTTAGCACGGTTATCCCAGTGGTTCATTTTGAATAGATCTATTTGTCGGATCTTAAGTTTGTAAGGAGCAAATTCTAGAAACTCCCCTTTACTTGATTTATCAATAACAGATTGAGCGTAAGCATATAAACGCTTAGCAGCTTCTTCACCATCTAGTTTTAAGTATTCTTTTTGATTATTAATCACATGCTGTGAAATCTGAGCATCAAATGCTAGACCATTATATGATATATGCCACTGCTTTTGTTTTACACACTTATTAAGAAAGTCTATAAATTTAGCTATGTCGTTTTGATCTTTAGTAACAATGAATATCTCACTGATATTATCATCTTTATAGTGTTGGAATACGGCTATAAAACAATTAGTAAGTGTCTCATAGTCCATTACCCAATGGGTAGGTGATGCTGTCTGTGCCATAAGTTTTTGTTCAGTTAAGCTGTCCCCCCGTATTAATGAAGCTGAAAAAAGGGAAGATTTCTCTTCCCTTAGTTGTTATTGATGGAGCTAGTAGTAGTAATTACGCTTCTGTAATAATCCCGCTATGTTTTGGACCTGCTGGAGGTGTAGCTGGAGATTCCATATGTTCTTTATAATTAAATGTGTCTGCATTAATAGCAATCATATTAATAATATTAACAATCTCTTCTGGATGCTCTACATAGTATTCATAAAAGCTCTCTAATGGTTTACGCTCTTCAGCATATGATTTACCGTTAGATCTTTTACCAATCTTAAGTTCTTGTGGGTCTCCTAAATCATTAAGCTTAGCTAACATGTGTAAAGACTGTTTTTTCTCTTTACCGATTAAAGCTAACACTTTGCTATCTGGGTCAAATATCCCTTCGTTATAGATAGCATCAGGTGTAATAGGCATAAGTTTAAAGGTTTTTCTAGGACCCCAGCTAGAAGTAACTAGCATCATTGATTTATTCATTGTTGTTTTTTTAGTATACAAATTTACTTATTTATCTAACATTACCAAATGTTCTAAAGGAATTTTTAAAGTTTCTTTTTCAATACTACATGGGTCACAGAGCTCACCACCGCTTGACTTTATTGTTTTGATATCCACATCTAAAAGTTTAGCGTACAAGCCGTGGAACCTTTCGGGAAACAGATATGACTCCATGTAGTTGTATTCAGATGATTTCTCACCATAGTATGCTTTAATAGCTCTCTTCAGAACATTTGATAAATTAGAATATTTTCCAAGTAAAAAGTTGAACCAGTCATCTTTATATATTTGAAAATCAAATACATAGAGCTTATAATCTTGAATAGGGATGACTTGTTCAAATAAAGGATTAGTGAGTAACATCTTTTCCTCAAATGCTTTAAACCCTTCAGTCTCACTATTTTTATAACTGCAGATAAGCTTCATGTCTTCAGGACCTATTTTTCCTTTAAGGGATAGATAAGTACCTGTAGGATGGGTGCTACTGCTCTTTTTAATTCCTAAAGCTGGGTACAAAAAAGACCTAGACTTTTGAAAGTATTTACCATATAAGCTCTCTATCATATGTACAATTTGTTTACAAAGTTACGGAACCTGTAGCAAAATCGTACGGAAGATCATAACTTTTATTTACATAATGCCATTCTGCTTTATTCATAACCTCTCTCATTCTCATTAACCAGCTTGCTAATGTAGCATCTGATACAGGAAAAGCGTATGTTTGAAACATCTTGTCTATAACTACAAAGTTAAATTTAAATTCATAACCACCTAATTCAATTTGAGCTTTATACTCGTTAGCCACTAAGCTACAATAGATTATAGCTTGTAACCAGTAAGAATAAAACTCAATAGTTTCAGGAAAATCTTTTAGTTCTTTACTTGTTGTTTTAATATCATTAATATATATAATCTTTTCATCATGGTTGATTACTAAGTTATCTATAATTCCTTTAATACCAAAAGGTTTTTCTCCTGCTTCAGTTTGTAAGAACAACTCGTTTCTAACATCTATATTATCAAACTCAGTTTTATTACAACCAATAAGTTTGCATATACTTTTGTTAGTCTTAACTAGCTCTACCGCTGACTTACAGAAATCAAATGTTTCTTGATCTATAAGAGTCTTGTTACCTTTAGTCTTTAAGAAATCCCAATAGTTAGTAGTTTCTGTACTGATAATTTTATCTAGACGTTGCTGATCTGTTTTTAATGCTTGAAAATAATTCATATCTTTCATAACATCAAGAACTGCTTGATCAAATTCATCTAGTTTTGTACGTAAGTCACCATTTTGTGATAATTCTATATGATGAGCAAACACTCTATCTACAACAGCTCTTACACCATCACCCGGTAGTTTACCTGGACTAACAATAAAGTTGTCATTAAACTTTTCTTCTTCTAATAGAAGTGCGTGCACAATCTTACCTTGTACTAAGTGAGCATCTGTACGTTCTTCTTTAAGTCCAAGTATATACATGCTATGAAATACTGCAGGGCTCCAAAGAAGTTTATTTAAACTACTGTATGAGAAGTAAAACTTCTTATTGTAAAAATCATCTTGCATAATTTTTATAGACTCTTCCATTAAATCTTCTAGTTCCATGTTGTTATTGTATTGAGTTATTTAATTCTTCAGCTCTCTTCTCTACTTCTTGTAGCATGAGGCCGAGTCTCCATTTTTCCATTCTGTGTCCGTATTCTTTAATAACAGCTTCTAAATGTCCATCATTCATTTCTGATACAGACATTTGTTTATACGGTTCATCACCGTTTATACCGTGTGTTCCCCATAATGGAGCAGTTCTACATTTTTCAAATCCGTCTGTAAGATATACAGTTGCAGATAAGTCTACTAAATCAAGATCAGCACCACCATAACGTTGGTATTCTGTACCTCCATCTAGCATGGTTTTATTATCACAAGTACACATAACATAATTATGTCTGTGTCTAGAGACTAGTACATCACCACATTTTTTACATGTAGCGGTACTATATACAATTTGTTCTAGTCCGTTCATAACATTAAAGTTTTAATTCCATCCTTCAGAGTTATCTTGTTTTAGTAGCTCTTGTGCCACTTGACATAACATCATACCTGATATTTGATTACTAGACATTATACTATGTGAGTAGCTAAATTCAGGATATTTTTCATAAAATTGTGCTGCTACACCTCTCCATGAGTGAGTATTAGGATCATCTGGTCCTGTACCACATCTCCAATCACGGATATCAGCTAACATATCAGCTGTCATATCATTACTTAATATTTCTATTTCTGCATCATGTCTTTTCTGAAAATCTTGCTGCATTTTTTGATATTCAGGATCAGCCATCAGTCTTCTGAATGCTGAGTTATGATCTATTTCTTGATCTATATCTGCCATATTATTCGTTTAAAGATTTCCATGCTGCCATAGCTCTATCACCATTACCAATTGCACAGGTTCTACATATTGTAGAAATCCAACCTGATGTTCTTCCTAGATCTTCTCTAGAACCGCAATCTTGGCATGTATTATCAGCTAAGTATTCTGCATAGTGTATCATACCATCTACTTTTTTATCTGCACCATTTTCATAGAATCTGAGTCCACCAAACTTTTCTTTCATCTGTGTGCAGGTAACTTGATCATGAGATACCATTATAGATTTATGCGTAGTTATATCATCATAGTTCCATGTAGATCCTTCTATATAATCAGGATTGTCTATAGAGTATCTATGATGATCTATGTATTCTTGTATAGAACCACACAAGTCATCTATAATTGGTAACCAACCTGTCGGTACACCATGCCAATTACATCTTCCTGGATTACCAGGATAGTCTTCAAATATCTTTGGATACTTAGCTATTATTTCTTCTGTAGTTATCTTGATGGCCATAATCCTAGTTCTATTAGTTTAGCACTCATCCTCTGTTGGGATCTTGGATCTACAGTTAGAGCTTCCTCATATTCAAGGAGAGCTACTAATTCTTTAATTAAGTCATTACAGTTTTTTAGCTCAGCAGCTTTATTTAATAGTTCCTGCTTAGATATCTGTGCATCTTCTGACTTATCCCAATCATTAACATTTGGGTCTGTTTCATTACTATATATTGCCATAGTATTTAGTTTTCTAATTGTTCTGAAATTTCTTCTGGTAAATAACCTAGTAAATTCTTCTTTGGTGTGAACTCTAACAACTCATATATAGCTGTTACGTCATCCATCTCAAAGTCTTTTCTCATCTGTTCTATGACAGCTTCAATAATTGGGTCTTCCATTTTACTTTAGTTTTTCTAATTTAGTTTTAGCATCATGACATGTTTCACATAGTACTTGTAAGTTCTCTTGTTCACAGAACAATCTATCTACAAAACCTGGAAGGTCATTACTACATTTAAGACTACCTGCTCCTATTATATGATCTACGTTGATTTTCTTTTCAGGAAACCACTTATGACAAGCATTACATTCATATTCAAACTTCTGCCGTTTGTTAGGTCCTTTATAAGGTCTACGAGCATCTATTTTACATTGTGTAATTGGCTTCCACCATCTTGACTTTTGTCTCAATGTACTACGTATAAAACTCCAAAAAACTGATTCTGTCATAGTACCAGCATTTCTTGTTTTATCTACTGTAGTTTTACGTGGTCTAGCTATTTTTCTTGGCATAAATATTATTTGTTCTTACAAAGATAGGTGAGTCTAAACAATTTTTTTGTTTAATAATGGGACTATACGGTAGTAGACTTCTTTGGCACCGTAGTCTTTAATAGAATCTGCAGGGTCTTTACTCATAGGTAAAGCAGTATGTTCAATCTCTGGATACAGTTCTTTGTACTTTTCCATAGCTTTAATACCGGGGTCATCAAAGTCAAACATAACAATTACTTTTTCGTATTTGTTAATGTATCCTTCCATGACTTCTTTACGTATAACAGTGTTCTCTGAGTCTGGAGCTATTATATCTAAAGGCAGTTTAAGACTTCTTAATGCCATTAGATCTTTAAGAGAGGATGTGATTATCAACCACTTATGATTTTTTAATTGTTCTGATCCCTGTATATAATCTGCAACCTTTATAAACTTTTTATCTAAAGTTTTAGGTTGGTATATTTTATACAGCGTACCGTCTGTCTTGAAATAACCGTATAAGTAATTACCTTTAATGGTTAAGTCTATAGGACTGCCATCATTATCTTTGTGCATAGTGTATGCTGATAAAGGTCTCACTTGATACTCTTCAAGAAGTCTAGTACCAATATTAAACTGGGTCCAGAAATATTGATCTTGGGTATTCCACGATCTAAATATATAGGTAGTTACCTTATACTTAGATGCTTGTTTAAATTCTTGTAAGTCATAACCCCCATTGTTGTGAAGTACGAAGTCATTGTACTTTTCTACAACTAAAGAACAAGCTTTGTAGTAAGATAAGTTTTCAATATCTTTTACAAGATCTATTGCTGAACCACCTTTGCCTGATGAGAAGTCTTTATAACGGTAAGAAGATTTCTTAGCGTCATAATATATACACATACTTGGTGTACGCTCTTTCAAATTGAAGAGAGACTTTATCTTTACATCGTGACCATTAAGCTTTTCTTTTAATTTGCAGAAATGTTCAAATATCCATGCTACTGGTACATCTTTAATGTCATGTACCAAGTTTTTGGTCTTAAACATAACACAGTTTTTAAATTAAAAAAAATAGGGGAGTGTAGAAACACCCCCCGTTATATTTACTAATCCAACTTACATTTCAAAATCATCATTAGCTGGCTCAAAGCTAGCTACAGCTTTAGTTTGCATAGCTTTATAATGATATTGATTAGTCTTATCAAATTTATCTAACTTAGCTTCATCTGCAGCTGCAAATTTATACTTAGGTAAAGATAATTTAATTATAGTCTTACCATTATACTCTTCTTCAGTTCCTTTTAAGAAGAAATATAAATCTTTACCTTTCAATAGGTTTGCTACTTGAGCAACCCAGTCTTCAATACTAGATGCGTTAATTTTATCTAACTCGTCTTTAAGACCTAGTTCTACAGCAATAACGCTAAGCTTGTTCATAATCTCATTTTTAGATGGACTAGTCTCATTAAATGTATCTATCCAGATACTTGCAGATACTCTTGATGACTGACCTTTAAACTTAGGTCCTTCTAAATCATCTTTACTGATTGCCCAACCCTCAAAACCGTCTATAGGCGGGGTTTCTAAAACTAATTCTAAGGACTTTTTACCAGTACCTTTAGAATCTCTTACTAACGCACTATAGATATGTGCGTAAACTACTCCTGATTGTAGAGACTTTTGTACTCCACCTGTTGCTTTGACTTCTTGTCCTTTTGTGCTGAACATGTTGTTTGAATTTAAATATTAAACGTTTAATTTATACACTAGTTTTCATAAGCTGTAATTGCTTCTTTTACAAGTTGCAGATCATTAGCTATCTCAAATGACTCAAACATCCCTCTAGGAGACTTACATGTATTTTCACCATTGTTAGATGTCTCAAATACATATCTGATGTTACCGTCTTTGTCTTTTTTTACTTTACCAAACAAAACTATGGAAAATAATCCTTCTAAAGTAAGTTTTTCATCAACCATTTTACCAATAGTTTTTGCTTTAAACTTCTTTTTACCTTCCATATCAGTAGATTCTTCTGCATGGGTTAAGATGAATATCATAAGGTCTTCTCTAAGATCTTTAGGTAGTCTAGCTATACGAGCTAAATGTGCACCGATCTGTGTGAATTTCTCATAACCTTTCTCGTCTACTCTTTCAAAGAACTCAAATGAGCTCATGTATTGAAAGTCATCAATTATAATGTTCTTAATCTCTGGACGTTTCTCACTGATATATTTTAAAGCTGCCTCAATATTTGCAGGTGAAGCTTTATCATACATGTTACCAGCAGGATTATCCTTAGACCAAATAGTATAGTTTTTTCTCCAACCTCTGAAAGGTAATGGTTTATTAGCAATGTTGATAATAAACGTTTCTTTTGGATCTAGTTTTTCTATACTAGTGGATTTACCACTACCTGATTCTGCAATTACTAAAATTCCTTGTCCCATATTATTTTTGTTTTATAAGTTCGTTTAACCATGTTTTAACACTAACAGGCTTACCTGTATGTATAGCGTAATAGTCTCTTATAGTCATTTCACTATAAGGAGCGTCTTCCATAGGTGCTGGAGCTTTGTACATAACATCTGGTGTAGGAGCTGTTGGTTGCTTAGTATTAAATCTATCACTGCTAGTAACAGCAGAAGATTTACTAATTGCTACTGACTGTGGATTAACAGTTCTTAATTCATCCAGTGACACAAGATACGAACCTTTTTCATTTAGTTCATATTCATCTTGAAATGTTACACTTGGTTGAACTCTGTATACTGTTCTTTCAGTGTTGATAGGTTCTAAACCTCTAGTTACTAGTTCAAAGAAGAAACCTTTTTCTTTTTTAAACTCTGATGCAAAGATACCTACTACCATCTCACCACGAGAATTGTAGAACGGCATCTTCATGTTAAAATCTGTTCTTAAGATTTTAAGATCATCAATTAATTCTTGATGATAATCACGGATGGCGTCAAGCTTAGCTTTTTTCCATTCCTTATGTTCATCATCTGACATAAAGTTTGACATGTGCTTTTGTTTTAAATGTTAATGTATTTTGTTATAATTCGTCCCCGATGTCGGCAGAGACATTACCTGTTGTAAATTGACCAATAGATCTTCCTTTTGGTTTTCCTGTACCAGAGTTACCAGAAGCGTTTCTTGAAACTGGTTCTGCTACTTCTATCATACGCTGTCTTACACCATCCATTTTTAAATAGATGAGATTGTTATCATCTGAATTATTTCTGTTTTTTAATAGATGCATGAATACATCTTCAGATTTACATTCATATGATTTTGGTCCGTAGATTTTAATGTCCGATTTATACGGACGGTTTAAAACTGCAACCATATCTGAACCTTGCATAAGAGCGTCACCACCAAAGATATCTGATGATGTAGGAAAGTTACCTACAGAACCTGGATTTTTTCTAGATGGATCATCTATAGTTCTATTAAGCTGTGTAAGCATTATAATAATTACAGGAAGTTCATTCTTAAGTTGCATTAATGCTTCTACTGTATTGTAGAGTGTTGCAATCTTTTCTCTCTCGTCTGCATTTTTCTTGATTAACCAGCTATGATCTATTGTAATAATCATTGGCTTACCACCAAGTTTATTATAATATAAATGTACAGCATCAACTATCTCTTTGTTAGTGAGAGGTTTGTTAATTTGTATTCTACGTATGCCAACAGCTTCCATTGCTTTAACTTCAGCAAGATGTGTTTGCATCAATCCATATACGTAGTCATCTAATTGACGATCAGTACTTAACACAACATTATAATCCAAAGCTACTTCTGCAGCAAATGCTCTAGATGCTGATTGTTTAGCACCCATTTCAAATTGGAATTCTAATATGTTAAAATCTTGATCGGGGTTTTGTTTATGAGCTTCACGTAATATCTGACTAGAAATCATTGTCTTACCACTACCAGGTCTTGCACCAATAGTAAGTAGTGACCCCCATTCTAATCCGTTTATACCGGCTCTGTTAAAACCTAACCATGGTGTTTTAAAGGACTTAATCCTACCATGTCTTCTGTCATTGATATAACCTAAACCTTCTGCTAGAATTTCTGAATAGTTTCTAGCACCGTAAGCTCTATCATCTATGGGTTTTATACTCATAGTTCAGCTATTTTAGCTGATCTAATAGCTTTTAATGAAACATCTAACGCTTCTAGCTTACCTTTTAAGTCAGCTATTTGCATCATTTGTTCTACAGCAAGTTTAAAACCATCAAAACTGATAGCTCTAATTTCTGTGTTAAGTCCTGGGATTGTTACTGTTACTTTTTCATAGAGCTCAAGAATTTGAGCCTCTTCGTCTGAAGTGATGTTTTTTTCTGTCATTGTATTTATGTGTTTTGTATTGTAAATATACTACTTTTCCTAAAAATAAACTAACTATCTTGTAAATCTTTTAAAATATTTGGATTGTCAATTAATAGTTGACAATGGTCAGCTAATTTAGAAGCTACTTCTTTTGTACGAGGATCTGTTTTTCTAATAAAATAACTACTGGTAACCATATAGTTATAATCATCTAAACTCTTTAAATACACATAATATTCTGTGGCGTCTAGTATAAGATCCCAACTATAATTTGGATATGCTTTTCTAAATTTTACAAATTTATCTTTTATTTCATCTATACCTTGTCTAGCAAGTTCTTTTGATGTAGGTATTCTTCCTCCATTTAACTTAGTAGAGTCTGGAAATATGTTTAAATACTCTTTTACTTTAGCTAAGAAATCTTTACCTAAAACTTCAGTGGTTACTTTAGTTTTAGTCTTTGTTTGAAATGTTTTGAACTCTTCAAGAGCTTGTAAACCTATTGGTGTAAGTTTTCCGCTCATGTCTATAACTCCCATTTTCTGACACAGTAGTAATTCTGCATCTTCATTAATCAGCGTCCCCGGCATTATGCTGCTGTTGTAACAATCCAGCAAAAACATTTGGTTCGGGGTCAAGCTGTACTTTCTGCACGTAGTCCATAATTGAAGGCTCATGATTATCTTTTATATATTTAACGATGGTTGCATATTTAGCACGAAACTCATAGCTTGTTTCGTATAAGTCATTGAAAACGTTTACATTATGGATTACAGTGGTGTGATCTCTGTTTCCTATTGTCTGACCTATTATTTTAAGACCATATTTCATACCTCTTGCTATGTAGCAGTAGATATGTCTTAATTCTACTATTTCTCTATATCTGTGTTTGCATTCTAGTTTAAGCTTTATGTTATGTCTTTCTGGTAGAAACTTATCAAACATAGTTTTTAGCTTTTCTAGTGTCATTATCGGCTTATATTCACCGCTAGATGTCTGTATTTCCGTAATAATGATTGGGTAATAACCTAATTTTTCATAAAATGTCTGCCTGAACTCAGAAACTAGTTTTTCTTGTAGTGCGTAGGCGTACTCTTTGTTTTCCATAACTTAATTTTGAGGTTTTATGCACAAATGTAGATAATCTGACTGATATTTTGTATATTATAATGTAGGGATTATAGAAATTCTACATATTCTAAGTTTATATATAAATCGTTTATAACATGGTAACTAAAAAGTTTTATGCCCAAAAGGATTATTTAGGATATCCTATTCCGGGTACAATGCAAAGTATCTCTGCTGAACAACCAGTTCCAGTAGATACTATTGAGATTCCAGCTGCTGATACTATTACAAGTCCTCAAAACATTCGTGAGAATAGTATGAGATATTTTGTACGTAAAGACAGAAATGGTAAAATCATTGCTAACTCATTGATTGCTAGCTTAAAAAAGCCTGCTGGTCTAGTTTATGAGTTTCAACCTACTAAATAAGGTAATGCAATGACTCCTAGAGAAAACCCGTCTATAGCAGCTTTTAAAGTGTGGGTGTTTCCTACACTAGTATCTTTAGTTAGTTTACTCATATGGAATGATGTAAACGAAATAAAATCTGATGTAAAGTTATTAATGGCTCAGTCTAATATAGACAAGACCAGGATTGATAATTTAGAGCGTCAGATGTTTAAAACTGCAAGTGTTCCAGAAGAACCTACTAAACAACTTATTGATTTTCAACAAGTTCTAGCTGTTCTGCCTGATAACAAAACGTTAAAAGGTAAATATTATAAAACAATTAAGTATGACTTTTAAACAATGGGTTTTAGATCTTTTCAAAGATGAGCGTGGAACCACATCCATTAAACCTGTTGTAGGTTTTATGTGTGCACTGTTTCTATGTGTTACATTAACTGCTAATAGCTTTTCTCATGGTGATATTAAACCTTCAGATGCTTTAGTAGAGTCAGTAATGTACATCTGCATAGCAGCATTAATTGGTGACACTGGAGATAAGTTCTCATTTAAAAAGAAAGTAGATGAATAAAATATATTTTTTCATTATAGGTGTACTAGTAGTCTTTGTTCTTTTACAGAATAAAGGTTGTATAGGTGGAGCTAGTCATCAAGGGTCTGATACTCTTGTAGTACATGATACTACTTGGTCAGTTCATGATAGCTTAATCTTTGCTAAACCTAAGCCGGCTAAGATTATACATGATAGCTTATTTATAGAAGGTAAAACTGAATATCTAGCTGATACTAATTATGCAGCTCTAAAGATACAGTTTGATAATCTTGTTAAAAGTTATACAGCATTAGCTATATACATTGACAGTGTAAAGCTAGATACACTAGGTTATGTTTCAGTTACAGATTCTGTAAGAGAAAATAAAATTATAGGTAGATCCTGGCAGTATAATTATAAGATACCGTTTGTTACTAAAACAGTTACGGTTACTAATTATGCTAAACCAAAGAATCAGTTATACGTAGGTGGTGGTGTTAATACAACACAAACATTAGGATTACATTCTGCAGAAGCAGGATTAATATTAAAAACTAAATCAGACAAGATCTATGGTTTAAAAGCCGGATCTGATGTCAATGGTAATATATCTTATGGTTTCCAGACATACTGGAAGATTGGTAAAAAAACAAAATAATATGAAAAAGATTATTGAATTAGTTAAGAAGTTATTATTTGGTAGCAAGGTTGAGAAAGCAGTAGCTGCAGCTCAAGTTGCTAACGAAGTTAAGAAAACATCAGTAAAGATTAAGTCTGGTACTGCTAGTAAGAAGAAGAAGTAATAAACACACTATACATATGAATTTAGAAAAGCTTAGGGGGCATGTTCCGGATACTGTAATTGCACAGATCCCGGCTGTCATAGATACGTTTGGTGTAAATACGTCTTTACGTCTTGCACATTTTTTAGCACAGTGTGGTCATGAATCTGGTGGATTCAGACTTACTCAAGAAAACCTTAACTACTCAGCTAAAGGTCTTATGGGTATTTTTAAGAAATACTTTCCTACTCAAGCATTAGCTGATGCTTACGCTCGTAAACCAGAAAAGATTGCTAACCGTGTATACGGTGGTAGAATGGGTAATGGATTAGAAGCTTCAGGTGAAGGTTATAAATTCCGTGGAAGAGGTTATATTCAGTTAACTGGTAAACAAAACTACACTGCATTTGATCTAGCCGTAGAAGATGATATTCTTGCTAATCCAGACTTAGTTTCTTCTAAGCATGCGTTAGCTTCTGCAGCATGGTTCTGGAAAAAGAATGGTTTAAATCTAATTGCAGATACAGGATCTAGTTCTGAAGTAGTAACTAAAATAACTAAAAGAGTTAATGGCGGTACTATAGGTTTACCTGATCGTATCAAACACTTTCAAGAATATCATGCATTACTTGCATAAAACCAACAAATAATGGCTAAAACTAAAGTTGGTGACTCAAGAAAAGTCACTTTTGGAAAAAGAAAAGGTGGACGTTTACGTAAAAGTAATGGTCCTAAAGCTAAAAAAGTTAGTAAATATAGAGGGCAGGGTAGATAATACTACTAAGCTCTCTAATAAATATATAGAGATATGAGAGCACTCGTTATTAATTACAGCCAAAAGTTATTTGACCTAATAGGTAAAGCTTTTTTAGTCTTTGTAGGACTATGGCTAGCATTTGCATTAACCTTTGAGGGTTATATGGTGTACCTGCACTTTTCAGGACAAGTAGAAAAGACTATGGCCATTTCTAACTGGTTTAGTTGGACATTTGATGGAACCTTTAAAGACAGTCCAGGTAATATTTGGTATGAAGAACCTAAAAAGATAGATATATCATCTGTAACTAATAAAGTTGTTGTAGGTTCTTTAGCTGGTAATCGTAATCTAGAGTTTGGTCTAAAGAATATATTAGAAGAAGTAGTTCAAGAAAAAGAATATGAACTAGATAAAGCTTCTAATTTAAAAATTACAGCAGAAATTATATATCTAGATGTATTAAAAACACAATCTAGTTTTTCAGTATTACATAATAATAAAGAGTCAGTTGTTATTAGACTTAGAGGATACCTATACAAAGATGGTAAACTTGAGAAGAAAGTAACTGTTGAGGAATCTGCTGATGAGGTAAGTATGTCCGCTCTTCTTGTAGATGAGGGAGGTAAGTTTAACCAACAAAATTTAAGTTCAGCTCTAAAGAAAGCTTCTGTTTCATTGGTAAATAAACTATTATAATGAGAAAATTTATTACGACATTTTTTACGACACTTTTAGTACTTATTGCGACATTTTCGTATAGTCAACAAAAGTTCAAAGCTGCTACTTATGTAGGTGGGTCTTCTCTTAATAGAGGAGACGTTTTTGATTATGTGATTTATGGTAATGGTATGAACAATGCCACTACTCGTCAGTTATTATTTGATGTACAATATGACAGAGATGTTTTTGAGTTAGTATCTGTTAATCACACAGGTACAGGTGGAAACGGTGGTATTTTACCTCAGAACTCTACTATTAACCTTTCTTATTATAACTATCCTGGTTATAATTTTATTCCTGTAGCAACAGGTAATGCAGCTAATACTACTACTAATGGTACTACTAACTATCAATACGCTAATTATAACTATGGTACAACTAATCCATATGCTATTTTAAGAACTACGCTTACTTGGTCTACTACATCAGCTATGCCTTATAGTGGTTATAGTGATTTTATTAAGATTAAGTTTAGACTTAAAGCTGCTTCCACTGCATACACTTTTAATCCTATTAAGTTAAACTTTGTTGCTGGATGGAACGGATCTGGTCAATATGATAATACTACAATGGAAAATCCATTATCTACAGCAGTTATCATGAACCAAAACTATGGTAAGTATGTAACAGCTAAAGTAGATTTAAATACTAACTTGTATAGCATATCTAATGTAAAAGTATCATTTAGAGATACTCTTACTAATACAGGAGTGATGTTCCCTGTTACGTCTACAGGTGAAGTTGATATCAATCAAGCTTCTTTATCTGCTGATAAAGTGTATGAGGTTACTGTAATGCATGAGTTAGATAAATTGTATACTATGTATAGTAATGCAATCACTATATCTGATTTTACTACAGCTCAAGGTGAATTTACATCTATGGGACTGGACGGATCTAACGGTCAGAGTATTAAAACTGGACAGTCATTATACGCTGCAGATATTAATCGTAGTAGAACAATAGATGGTGGTGATCTTCCTAAACTTCTTGCACAAGTGGCGGGTTTAGATACGCTAATGATGTTACCTAGTACTTACACTTCAGGTAGCGGTGGTTATATGAGTCTTCCTACATGGAAAGCATCTGATGTTACAACTATTGCAGGTCAAGCAGAATGGGGATATGTAACTCCTGGTTCTACATCAAGTACATTACGTATTGATATGAGAGAATTTCCTAGTAGTTCAGTAGCTAGCACTGTTAAAAGTGTTCAGTTATTTGATATATACACTGGACCAGTTGAATATGTATCTAATGATGGTACTTGGGCCCAATACACTGTACCTTCAACACTTATTAAAGCTAAAGACGGTACTTCGTTATATGTAAGTTCTATACGTGATATTAATGGTCAAGGTGTGGATTATGCTTTAAAAGCAGAATTTGAATTTGATGTAGATGTTAACCATTCATGGGGGACCATCACTGCAGCTAACTGGAAGAATATTACTTATCCTAAGACTTATTTTAAAACAGGTACTCTTGGTACTAATGCCTTCTTAGACCTTAAATATCTTTTATGGGGTGATGTAAACAGATCTCACTCTTCGCAGGTAGTTACAAGCTCTGCAGGTACAGCAACTGTACAAACAAATGCTGTAAATAGCTTAGCTACTAACTCAGCATTTAAAACTATGTCTATACAAGCACAGTCTACAGGAACTTCAATGAATTCTACGGCTGATATTAGTTATATTGATGTAAACTTAAATAACTTAACAGTTACTTCTAATACAATTGAGATTCCAGTAAATATAGATGCTAAAACTTCTAGTGTTTCTGGTTTACAGTTTGAATTTACATTTGATCCAGCTAAAATAAAATTTGAAGAGCTTACAAGTAATGTACCAAACACTTGGTATGTATTTGCTAGTTCTAAAGATGGACGTGTAAAGTTTGGAGGTTTAGATAAGAATAACTCTGAGTTTATTAAAGGAACTAACACTCCATTTAAACTTAAGTTTAGCACAATTGGTGAAGGTGTAAACATTGTTACATCTGTAAAAGTTTCACCTCTTATGGATGCTGCAGATTCTAAAGGAAATCAGTTAGGAATAAATCTTAACTCTACACAAATTAAGTTAACCGGTTATAACAATTTTTAAAATGAAAGAAACTAGTAAACTATTAGTGGTATATCTTCTTATTATAGTGACAGTCATTTTATATGCTTGTACTAAAATAGATATCCCAGCTCCAGAACCTATTAATTTAGGTGTTAAATCCGAGTCTACGGCTATCAAGTCTATCACTCAAGTGGGTAACAGCATTACAGCTGAGTTTGAGACAACAGTTGGAGCTAAATATTCTGTACAGATTGTACCATTTGGTAAAGAAGACCCAGTTAAGAAAGAGGGTTTTACTGCTACAGAAGAATTAACTAAAAAAGTATATGATCTATCTGGCTTGACTAAGCAAGATTATGATCTTATCTTTATAGATATAAAAGGTAAAGAAGTTAAACATCCAATAATTATAAAATAACATATTATGTCAGAAGAAAAAGAAGAGTCAACCGGCTCAAGTTTAAAAAAAACAATATTAGGTACTATAGCTACAGTTGTAACAGCTGGTGGGGCATGGTTAGGTTCAACCTTATTTGGTGGAGGAGAAGATAAAGCAGCTGCTCCAGCTCCTGCTCCAGTTATTAACATCACTAACTCTAATCAGCAGTCTCAAGCTGCTGGAGGTAAAACTGTTATTATTAATCAGAAAGCTGCAGATCCTAAACCTGTGGCTCCTGTTAAAAAGAAAGAAGGTGATGAGTTTAAAGAAGAAGCTCCAAAGTGGTAATCAATTAATATAAATATATGCAAAACAACACAGAATCTGGTGGATTTAAACAACTGTTAGGAGAAATGATGCAAAGACGCTGGTTTATTACAGCGTTAGTATTAGGTTCTTTTATGCTTATTATAGCAGGTATTTTTACTGCTATTACATACGGTACTGCTATTGCAGGAGAATGGAAAGAGTTATTATTATTGTTACTAGGAGCTTTTATTGGCTCTTATGGTAAAATTATTGATTATTGGTTCTCTGATACAGATAAAGATAAAATGTTAGTACAGAAAATGGATGAAGAAGATGGTGTAACTCTATCTCATACAAACGATATGAAAGAGTCTCCTAAAGATCATACACCTTTAGTAGATCCTGCATTTTTAGCTGCTGCTGATAGAGCTAATGCTCAATCACAAGCTTCTAAAGCTGAAGTTAAAGCAGAACAACCAATTGCTGTACCAGTTAAGAAAGGTGTAGAAATTGATGAAGACGGTGACGGTACAATGGACGGTCTAGACTTTGATGGTGATGGTAAGATTGATGAATATTTTGCACATCGTCAGTGTGAACACGTTTGGGGTGACGCTGATGGAGACGGTGAATTAGAATGTCTTAAGTGTGGCAAGATAAAAGATATTGTTTAACTTAATTAACTCCCATGGATCCTGATGAACAAAAGAAACAGACTACGGAGCGTGAATTCTCTCAAAGATATCAGCTTAATGCTGGCAATGTTCTTCCTACCTTTAGGATACGATCTTTTATTCAAGACTCTCTTAAATATTACTGGGAGCTTCTGGGCTACAGATATCATATTCTACTGCTTGTCAGGGGTCTTTTGGCTGCTATATTGGTTACTTACCAAATACTCTACTAAATTAAAAACATGATTAAGAAATATTTTGTTTGGTTTGTGTTTCTATCCAGTATGCTCTTAATAGGGCATACTGGTTTTTCACAAATAGCTAAGACTACCACTGAGAATTATAAAGCTAGTTTTGAAAAAGCTATAGACATTAGTCAGTTTATGGATTATGAAGGTGTGCAAATACCTATACAAATTCTTAAGTGTGGTATATCAGATGAGATGTACGAACAATACCCTGAGCTTAAAGAAAAGCGTGTAGGTCTTGGCGTAGCTAACATATCTATGGAATATTTAGAGAACCTTAATAGGTTCAAGTTTACTGAGGATAAAACAGAGATTAAAAACCGTATGGTGAAGCAGTTTCAAGCTTCCGCTGCCGGGATATCTGAGAATAAACTAGATGGTCGTGGTAAGATTAATCTAGCTAAGTACTTTGTTACTATAGAATGCTATGATTACTCTATATCAGAAGACGAATCTGTGTATATAAAGGGGGATACAAAACAGTTGATGGTTACTCGTATCGGTTTGCAAGTGAGATTCACTGACGCTGAAACGGGTACCATTATATCTGGTTCTGGATTGGGTGAAGCTAAAAGTACTAAAGAAACATCAGGATTATCTGACGCTAGTTTAGACCCTGTAAAATTTAATCAATCTACTATTTCTATTGCTACGAAAAAAGCTCTAGATATAGCATGTGCTCGTATTTTAGATAGAATGGTGAAGAAAGCAATCTTCACTAAATGATGAAACGGTTTATATTTTTACTATTTTTAGTAGTAATCCTACCATTTTATGGATACTCTCAAACTCTTGTACAGACATTTGTTGACCCTTGTACAAAAGTGGTCTCTACGTTTGTTATCCCTATCACTGGTAGTACTGTTATTGTTTTTTACAATAAGTCTAGAGTCTTTACGTCTGCTGATGTTAGGAGCGGGGCTTTTAATAGTTGGCTCAATCAAGTTTATGAAGATTATAGAAAGTTATCTCCCTGTTCTGTTGCTCAAGCTACAGCTACTAGTACTCAGATTACAGCCAGTGCTGTTTCTGCTGCAGTAAGTGCTGCAGCCTCTGCGGCTGCTTCTACGGCAGCTTCTTCTGCTGCGGCTAGTGCAGCTTCATCAGCAGCAAGTTCAGCCGCCTCATCAGCTTCTAGTAGTGCTGCTTCATCTGCAAGTTCTTCTGCGTCTTCCTCAGCTAGTAGCTCTGCTTCTAGTTCAAGCAATTCTCAAGGATCGAGCTCAGAGTCTAGCAGTAGTAGCTCTAGCGGGGAAAGTTCTTCTTCATCATCAGATTCTAAATCAGAGTCTTCATCAAGTAGCTCAGAATCTAAGTCTGAGTCTAAATCTGAATCAAAAAGTTCATCATCTAAATCTGGGGGATCTAAATCTAAAGCTGCCGCTAAGGGACCTGCTAAAGTAAATCCTATATTATTTAACTCTGACTTTACTGGTGGGCAAAGTCTAGATAATAGTTTCAGTATTATTATGACCGGTGGGATATCACAGTCTTCTATGACTGGACAATCTTCCTGGGGAGTAACCGGTATGGTGTGGAGCAATCTACAACAGTTTGCTATTAGTTCTAGATATACTTTAATGCATTTTGATGAAGGTAAACTCCAAGGTATATCTAACTTTGGTTTTACAGCAGCTTATGCTTTCGGTACAAAGTTTGGTTTTGGTACATATGCTTACATAAAACCATTAGGAAAATGGGGTGTAACTGGTGTCAATTACACTTTGAGTTTTGCTGAAGCAGCGTACCAGCCGGACCCAATGATAGATGCATCTAGTCAAATTAGTTTAACTAGTTCTATTTTATTATTCTACACTAAACCATTTACACTAAGTAAACGGTTATCTATATCTCCTGATATATATTTATCAGGTAGTCCTTTAATATATCTTACTAAAGAAGGTAGTTTTACTGAGTCTTCAGATATGGGTATACTTACAGGTTTTGGTTTTGATTACTCTTTTACTAAGAGATTTAAGTTAAACATAGGACTCAAGACTAGTATTTCTACTAATCCCGAGGTTCCCATGTTATATTTTGCTGTTATAGGATCTAAGATTAACCTATAACTTCACCTTTTTTATCTACTTTATAGATTTTACTACCATCAAAGACTACTGCTTGACCTGCATCAGAGTATTGTTGCATAACTGATTCATTAAAGTAATCAAATCTAGCACCGTTAATACCTATAAAGAAAGCTTTGTCGGAATATATACGACATCTGTCTTCAGCATCTGTCACTACTAATGCATTAGTACTATGTTGATTGATATGTTCAACCACATTGTTTATGCACGTACCGCCTGATGTACCTAAAGCAGCTATTGTAAATATATCTGTTTTTAAACTTCTTACACGATCATTAAATACGTAGATTTTATTTAACAAATCTAGTTCTTGTAACTTAAGTGCAAAAGCTTTACAGAAATCTAGCTTATCTATATTATTTCCATCTTTATCTTTTACTCCACAGTTACCAGACATTGATCCTGAAATGTCTATGTATATATCAATCTTACCTATAGCTTTAGTGTCTTTAATAATGATATCTTCTATCATTACTTTTCTAAGCTTTGGATGTAAGAATACATAATCATCTAACGCTGATATATTATCAGAATTAAATAAGTCTTCATATATAGTCTCTTTTTTAGCACTAAAGTATGACGTGGATTTGTCCATAAGTTTTTTAATCTTTTCTTTTAATGAACCTAAAGAGAGATTAATACGTCTAATGTCTTCAGCCACCTGTTTTAGATACTCAGGTCCTATTTTAGAAGCTCCACCGCCATCTTTTATGTTTTCAAACAAGCTATCTTGTATATCTTTAGGCATACTTTCATCCAAAGATTTACATGTTTCTGTTGCATCTTTTACAGCATCATCTAACATATTTTTAGATAGTTTATTATCAAGCATGTCTTTCATTAATTTATCTAAGTCTTCATTATCAAACTCAGAACTACCATTAAGACCATTCATTATTTGTTTTGCTGCATCTGGATCTACATATTCCATCATAGTTAGCTGCATAGCAAAATATCTCATTAAGTTTCTTGCAAAAATTGAAGACTTAAGATTACTTGTTTCTGTCATAATTTTAGAAACAGGATTGTTAGCTCTTTCTAAAAATTTGTACTGACCGTAATTTTTATCTGTACGCTCTTCAAAGTCTAGTCTATCCATTTTATGATAGAACATCTTAAAGATGTCATTCTTAAGATGTTTAGGAAACTTATTATAAGTTTCTATTAATTTCTCAGAAAATGCACGGAAATCAGGCTTTCTATCGTCAGATATTTTATTAAAACTAGCACTTCTTTGAAATTTATTATAGTCGGTATTAACTCCTTGTGGATCATTAATATGAGCTCTTACTATTGAGCTAAGTTTATCTTCATCTATATAATGCATGTGAGGTTTGATAAGATCTCCTTTTTTATAGAAGTTAAGCTTACCAAATAATCCTTCTGTATCTTTATAGTGAGATTGTATCTCTCCTTTCTTTACTTTTTCTAGGATGGTATAAACATTCTTATACTGCTTTCCTGTACTGAGACTTTTCAGTGCCATGTTAATTTATTTTAAGGATTATAAATTAAAAAAGCTCACCAGCAGATGAACAAAATAAGTCCATCTTGCTAGTGAGTTCATTGTATTTATATAAATTTGAATCTTTCCAATAAAAGTTATTGGCTATCAATCTATAACCCTGTGTTAAAAAGCTTGAACAGAGGCTTGTTCTACTTCAGATTCAGACATCATAGCTTCAAAGTCTTCTGAACCTTGGTTATCTACACGAGCAGGGTGATTCTGTAATATATACTGCATAGAAAGTTCTATTTCTTCTACTTGTCCTTCATCCATGATACCACGAGAAGTGTAAGTATTGATTAAGCTCTCTATTTCAGCAATAGCTAATTCTAACTGCTCATTAGAACTGTGAGAATGTAACATTTCCACTTTGCTCATAACAGCTTTAACTTCTGGAGACATCAACTTGTTCTGTAATTCAGAACCTGCTGATTGTCCAATCATAATTTGTGCTGTTTTCACAAGTGCTTTATCTATACTAATGTCCCAGATGTATGATACCGCTTTAGTTAGACTAGGTACGAAAGTTAACGTACGATCTGAACTGTTTTGGTAACCCACCTCAAGATATTTTTCTAACTTATTAACTGGTACTTCTAAAGACTCTATTTCAGTTTTAGATGGTATACCAATTGTAAACTTTTCTTTGTAGTTACGGGCCCCTTTGTTAAAATACTTAACTAGTTCACCTGCAGATACACGGTTAACAGTATGCTTTAACATAAATCTATCCCAGAAAGGAGATCCAATCTCATCTTTCGGTATTTCATTACATGTAGCAATGAATAACTTCCACTTACATGGGATTTTGTGCTTACCGTTGAATAAGAACTTCTCGTTCATTACACCTAACATAGCATTACGTATAGCTGAAGATGCTTTGTCTACCTCATTAATGATAACAATCTCTGCTTCAGCAATTGGTGTATTAAGATCATAGATATTTTCAGTAAATAACTTACCTAAATCAGGCATACCTTTGATCTCTGATGCTTTAGTACCTTCATCAGTCTCTAATATATAGATTTTATTAGCAAAGTCTTGTGCAGTCATATTACCATCTCTGTTTAACCAAGCTTTTGCATAATCCAATACTGTTTTAGTTTTAGCTACGCCAGGTGCACCTACTAATAAACAGGGTAAACCTGTAGATTCTGCTAGAGCTAGCATTTTAAATACTTCTTCTTTATTGATTAATGATGTATCAATAGTTCTTACTTCCTGCGTAGACTTTTTTGTAATTGATTTTACTTTAGACATTTTTAATGTATTTTTGGGTTGTGTGTTAAAGGTTTGCAAATGCTGCGAGGTCGGATTCTGCACCACTCTCTGCTGTGATTCTAATAGCAGTCTGGTTGTTACCTTGAGATATGACGCTTGTATCCGTAGATCTTGTGTCCCCGATATTAGTCTTTGGTAAGCTTTCCAAATTGATCTCATCTCGTCTGACACTAGTGTCATTGGTGGTTGTTCCTGCATTATTATTATTTTTTGTATCATCAATTACAGTAAATACTGTAACTGTAGTTTCTGCATCCTTTAAAGCAGGATGTTTACGGATCATAGCGATCTGTTGCTCTTTTGCATTGTACTTATCTTGGATACTTCCATATCCTAAGTCGTCTTTCTTTAACCAGGTTAGACCATTGTCTAAATCCTCTAGAATTTGAGATACATAGATCTCTACTTTGTTGATTGCCATAATTGTGTATTTAAAATTTTACCAGTTAATTGTAAATTCAGGACCATTATTACCTTTAATGATCTCATTAGCTTTGTTGAATACATCACCACAATCCCATACTGTTTTAGTATAAGCTGCAGAAGCTGGATGAGAAGCTTTAAGTATATAATGATTCTGTCCGATGAAAGGTTCTAGTTCTTGAGCTTGCTTACCTAAAAGCATAAAGATCAAACCAGAACTTGTTAAGTTGAGCATATCTAATACATACATTGTAAAGTCATGCCATAGATTTACGTGAGATCCAATCTTATCTACCTCGCAGGTAAGAGCTGTATTTAATAACAGTACGCCCTGGTTAGCCCAGCGTGCAAGATTAGGATCTTGATACGTAGGAAACTCTTGGTAAACTGTTTGTTCTATAGCTTCAAACATGTTACGCAAACTTGGTTGAGGTTTTCCAGTGATACCACAAGAAAATGCCATACCGTCTGCTACACCAAACTGTGGATAAGGGTCTTGTCCTATTACAACAATCTTAAGATCGTTTAACGGACAGTTTTGAAATGCATTAAATACATGCTTAAGAGGAGGAGTAAAGCGTTTACCGTCTTCTCTTTGTTTATATAGGGTTTCTAGTATATTATCAAAATCACTAGATTGTATAAAACTTTTAAACTTATCTGCCCAACCTGACGGTTTTAGACGCTCAATAAGCTTACATTTTATTTCTTCAAGATTTATCGTCTCAGTCATAAAAATTTATTAAATTTGTAGAATAAATCTACATTATGGAAAAAATGAAAATATTAAAGAGTGATGCTATTATACATCTCCCTATCGGTACAGCTTTTTATTTAAAGCTAAAAGACCTTCTTGTATATCTTACAGAAGACAAGACTGATGAACAAATTAAAGAATTTGAAACTGCTATTATTGAAAAGAAAGAGATCACAGAAGACTGGATGGCTCACTTATTCACTGTAGTGTTATTGATCAGAGCTCTTGAAGATAAAGCTGAAACTGATGGACAGTTAGAAGAGAAAGAAATTACCCTACCGGAAAATTAATTTCTTCACCTATTTCCATAGCTGCTTGTATAGCTAACGATAAGTCTTCTTTAGAACACTCACCAAAGCTTTTAGCTAAAAAGTATTCTCTACCTGCTACTTCTCTAGATATACAAAGACCAGCACGATCTTTAATAAGAATTTTCATATTCTCTGCAGTCTCACCAATATGATTGGCAAGCTGTCTAATTATTACATGAAGTTTGGCTAGCTGTGGAAGCGTGCCATCATCATGAGTCATTTCGTAAAAACATTCTACTATCATACCATCTGGTACATCTGAAGCATAATATTCAAACTGTTTAGATTGGGCAAGACTAGAAAACTCTAGTCTCCCATTCTTTTTTATAAGTTTACCTATAAAAGATTGATTCATCTGTTTCAATTTTTACATCAAAGTGTTTCACTTTAGCAGGATCTAAATCTTTAAGAGCTTCTGTAACCCAACGTTCATCTACACTGTTTTTATAACATAGTATGTGTATAATAGATGTATCATTAGGATTAAGTCTTAGTAATCTACCTATACGTTGATTGCTTTTACGCTCGTTACCATAAGCATGCATAATTATGCCGGCTCTAAGATTAGGTATATTTACACCCTCATTAAGTTGAAGAACACATGAAAGTTTATCTATCTCATCGTTTTTAAATCTAAGAAGATTGTCTTCAGCATCTGGATTAGTAGAATGATATGAATCTTTACAAATTCTATCTGCTTGAGCTTGTGTATTACAAAATACAATACACTTCTCTTCTATATCTTGCATCAGCTGTTTAGCATAAGTCTCTTTAGTTTGAAAATCCATAAGAGTACGCATTCTCATTACAGAAGCTATTTGTTCCATCTTTTTACTCTGTGCTTCCATTAGACGTTTAGTCCAATATTCATAGTTCTTTTGCTCAGAGGTATAAAACTGTTTGTCTTTCATATTTACTGCTATTGTGTTATCAGTAGATAAAGAAAGCTTATGAACTATAATTCTGTAATCATTAAGAATGTTATCGTCAATAGCATCATCTGTAATGTATTTATACATCATAGGACAATATGTACTTACCATCTTACCTTTTTCAGATTGTAAGTGTCTAGGCGGTGTACCAGTTAAACCAAGTATTCTACCTTTATATCGGTTAAGAAATAAAGTGTGATTAATTAGTAAACTGTGACACTCATCCATTATAACTATATCATAAATAAATGGATCACATTTATTTAATGATAAGTAAGTGGTAAATTCAACATTATCAAGTGAAATATTAAACTTAACAGAGTCGTCTTTCCAGCTATCAAAAATAGAAAGCTTTGGTGCTACTACTAACACTTTAAGCTTATTCATGTTTGCTTTCTGAAAAAAATCTATATATTTCAAACCTATTAAGGTTTTACCAACACCCATTGATATAGCTAGACCTGAACGTTTATGTTTGGTAACTATATCAAGAGCTTCTTGTTGGATTTCTTCTCTTTTACTCATTCATTTCGTATTCAGCGTAGCAAAAGTTTGCACACAGTGTAATGATTCTTAAATTTTTACTACAGTCTGCATCTGCATTACTAATAGCATCTTTTAAATTGTTAGCCACTACTGATTGTACAAAGCTACCACCTTGTAAGACGTTATCTCTTGTCATCATTGCTGATATCATAACGTCAATTACGTGTTCAGATACTTCTACTCCATATCTGTTAGCAAAATGGACTGCTGCCATTCTGTATTTGTTTCTAGTTTCTTCCCAATTTGTTTCCATATTATAATCGGTTTTCTGATAAATTAAGTTCTTTAGCTGCATCTGGATGAAGCTCTATCCATGTGTGACAGTTCCTGCAGACAGGTAACCATGTAGCAATACGTAGATAATTTTCACCTCTACCTGCTTTATGATGTACTTCTGTAGCATTGCTTGTACAGCCAGATAGTTTAGCCTTACATAAAGTATTTACTGTAAGGTATGCAGTACGTATCTTTGAATACTGATCTACAGTTTCCTTCATCTTTTTAGACATAGGAGCTATAGACTTTGGTTTCTCAATATCATACCAGCATTCCTTACAGTATTTTTCTTTACCGTGAGACTTCCATATGTGTTTAGACTTGTTACAGCCGGCACACATCTTAAGTTTCGCTTGTATCATCCTCTTTACTATTTTGTGTTGAATGTGTTTTTTTCTTGAATATTACACTGTCAGTTACGGGTTTACCTAAAATATTAATAGGTTGTGTAATTCTTACAGCTTCAATAAAACTACCTCCATCTAGCACTCTATCTAATAAGAGTTTATCTAGATCGTTTTCTGGTATCAACACTAACTGTGCTGTACCGTTAATTACAAATGTACATTGCATAATGCTCTAAGTTAAGTTAAAAAAGTTACTTGGCAAAAGTTTAAATTCAACAAGTTTACGTGCTATCACATCATCTGATAACCGCTCACCTGGATTAGAAAATTGGTATTCTGAACTTGTAATTTTTACAAATTCTTTTACAACATCTGATCTATGAAATAACTTAAGCAAGAAATTGTCTATACGCTGATTCATAATGTCATCTTTCCAACGAGCTAAAAACCTTTGTACTCTATGGTAGTTTTTTTGTATGAAATGCTTTTTAGTAGGTGTAAAAGCTTTTACCTCTTCTGCAGAGTATATGGCAAACCCGTATAAGGCTTCATCATATATCCTTCTTTGAGTGGAGTTAAACACTACTGCTTCAATCTGTTGATACTTTGTGGTACCATACAGCTGAATTTGTTTTACGTACTGGCTATCATAAGGTATAAACCTATGTTTATTAACGTCTCTAAAACATATAACTATGCCTTTAGAGTTTGCAGATACGGTTTTGTTCTGATTATTGTGCATATAGCTGGATTTATGTAATGGAATAGATAAAAAATGGGAGCTCAGATTTCTCCAAGCTCCCTGGGGGTTTATAACACACTATGCAATTATAGTTCTGCTTGTAATTCCTTTAAACGAGACTTATTTAAAGAACCAATTGCACGTTGTGCAGATTGTACTTCTTTAATTTCTTCTGCATTAGTATGCATAATAAGCTCGTCTTGAGCGTTTACATTAGGTGTAAAGAACGTCTGACGATAAATTGCTTGATCATCTACACGGCAAATTACACCTGTATCACCAGCTATCTTGATATCTCTATCAGGATTTTCTGGGTTAAATGGATCGTGAGACTCTACCACAATGATTTTACCTGTGATTTCCTCTCCGTCTTTGTAGTTAGAAGCTACTAAGTCTTCTACCTTACCTTTAATTAACGCTGATCTTTTAGCGTTACGTAACCAACCACGGTCATTAATGACACGGGCGTTCTGTTCTACTCTAATCCAGCCATATTCTGGATTGTTTGGTGAAATACCAATTACATTACCGTTTTTGTCGGCTGCTACTGCTACTTTGTTCATAATAATAATTATTAAATTATAAATAAAAAAAGCTCCAGGGTTAGCTGGAGCTTAGGTTTAAAAAGTTTAGACTAATTTAGTCTTCTTCAATTTGAAAATCAATATCTGGAGCGTTCAGTTTTTCTGAAACGGTTATATCAGTAAGTTCTTTAATAGTATCTGGTATATCTTCTGATCTAGAGTTATCTGCTTTACTTAATATTGAGCCAAACCATGGGTTTTCTAATACTTCACCATAGTTATAAGCTACTAAATAATCTAATTCTTCATCGGACATCTCAAAATACTGCTCAGTACTCATCTCTATTACTTTTCCATTTGGCAACTGGTAGAGCATATTTGGGGCTTTATGTATTTATAAAGCTAGTATATGTCTCTTAATCTACAAATACCTATTCTATTTTCTTTGGATAATAGAGCTATAACTTGTCTTTCTTAGTACTTAAATGCAATCTTTTCTTCCAATATGCATTAGTTTTGTCTATATGCTCTTGTCTTTCTTGTAGTTTGATTTTAAGTTCTACGATTTCTTTCTCTAACTCTTGTATCTTATTTTTACCAAATAAAGATGTGAACCAATTAATCATAAGTTATATTAATGTGAGAGGATAACCCTCTCGGTTAAAAATTATTGTTTAGTAAACTTTTGATAAAGCTTCCCAAACCTTCCTCCAGATGCACTATAAGGTGCTTCTAACTCAGGAAGCTTTTCCAACTCTATAATATCTATTAAATCACCTTCCGGTGTAACAGATTTACCATCACGTTTGATCTCAAAGATATTACAAAAAGTCTCTTTACCATCATCAATTGTGATAATAAGAATTTCTTTTTTTATAGGTAGCTTTTTGTAATTATCCACTTCAGGATCAAACTCGTCTTTTTCTGCTGTACGCATCCATGCTTCAGAAGCAAATGCTACAGCTTTAACATCAAACCTTTCTTGAACTTTTATAGATAACTCTGGTATCATTTCATCTACAAACATCTGCTTGCCTTCATCAGAATTAGCTATTTTTTCAGGAAGAGGTATGTGTATAATAGCAGGTTTATTTTCCTTCCTATGGTCACCAAGTATGGTGATTGTAGGTTGTATATTACCTGCACGTAATAATATGCTTTTCATATTATCTAAATACTCATCCTTCATTTCTATAAACTGTTCATCTGTCATATAGTTTTGTTTAGTCCCACCATTCGGCAGAATGTCTTTTAAGAATTTCAAATATTAGATCATCAGCTTTTTCTTGACGTATATGACTCATATAAAATGATATAGAATCTTTATTATTAAGACTCTTATTATTTTTTGCATACTTTTTTATAGCTGTTCGTTTAGCACTAGGATATTTAGCTATATATTCATCAAGTGTATCTGATTCAGGTTCAGAAAATAAATCTTCACCCATAACTATATACTCATATTTTTCCATAGAATAATAGTCACAATGCTTACGTTCTAAAAGATTAAGAACTACAGTCATCCAATAATTATCTCTATCTATGTTTACATGTCTATTAGCTGATACTAAATAAGCTCTTTGAAATTCAATTTTTTTCTGCAGAAGCTTTGTTATAAAGTAATCATCCCAATGTCTGTCTTTCCAAATAATTGGAAACCATTGAATTAGACTGTATATAGATCTAAAGAACTCTTTTATACGCCAATGCATATATCTTTGCCATTTATATCTTGGTACATCCCATGCTGTATCTACAGGAATAGGTAGTTTAGTATACTGTTTCATCATCTAAATGTTTAGCTATTTCTCTAAGAGAAACAACGTGAGTTTTATCTAATATAAATTCATCCCATGCTCCATATCTAGATGTGTATCCAAATATGTATTTAATCCCATATTTCACACGGTACCAAAAGGACCGTCTTACTAGATGTACGTGTACGTATGCTTCTGGAGCAAACATGTCACCGCCTTCATCTAAGTGTATAATCATCTGATGTTCTGAGCTATAACAGCTACAGAGTAATAACATATGCTTGTTATCCATGACTTTAAATTTAAAAAAGATGGTGGAGAAAAAATAAACTCCACCATCTTAAACGCTAGTTACTTTTATCGGGGCACCATTGGAATGATTTACCGTCTGTTTATAAGTGCATTCTACTACTCGGATAATATAAGTAGCTTCCATACGTGGAAATTTCACTAACTACTCCTAGATATCCGGTTTTGTCGTGGCTCTCTACAGTGCAATACTAAGAGGACATTTCACACAGCCGGTTTTATTGCTGTTGACTTCAATCTAGTAATAACATTAAAACTGATATAATCATCTTACGACACCATCCAAGTCATGCTCTGGTTGTTCTGTGTATCAGTTTTAAATATTTTAATGGAAATATACTTTTTTAGGTTCTTTCCAGTTATAGATATCTTGTAAAGTATCCAAATAATCTTCAGTTTTGCTGAAATCATGAATTTCTTTACAACGCTTTGGAAGCTTTCTAAATAGTCTTTCCTGACTAAAGTCTTTGTGGTTCATCATAACAATTACAGATGATACAAAACCTTTACGGTTGTAACTCTTGTAATATATAGACATCTTTCTTAAAGTTTCAGCAATTTCTTTTGCTTTACTAAAACTTTTAATTTTAAACTTACCTGATTTAAATACTTGATCAGCATTACCACCTGCAGCACGTAAATTACTTAACATAAGTATAGCTGTGCTGTGAGGGAATTCTGAATAAGTCGTACAGAAGTTATTATACAATCTGTAATCAATTAAACTTTCATCAGTTGCAAAACTATGTGCATAATCAGCATAGTTCCATTTTGTAGATGTAGCTTGTAATTGAGCTATCTCTGATGTTGTCATGTCTTCGTCATCTATAATAAAGACAACAGGCATTTTTAACTGCACACAAGCTTTTAAGCGGTGCTGTCCATCTAGTACATTCATACTAGAGTCTACTTTGATTGGAATTTTTTGTCCCATTACTTCAAAGCTTTTTACTAATTTGTGAACGTTAGCTTGGTCCACGGGTCTATTATCAGCTCTGTATTTGAACTGAGAATAGTTTTTTGTTTGGAAGATCTTTCCAACTACTTTAGAATCTTTCATTTAAATGAATTTATATGGAATTGTAATTAAATACTGAGCTAAAAGTCTATCTCAGGGACTACATTAATTATCATCAGAACTGCTACTAAGTACATGACCATCTTTCATATGACAGAAATTTATTTTACTAATATGTCGTTTAATTACTCAATGACGGAACCGTTTGCTTTCAACAGAATATAATGTAGGCACCTGAGATCAGACTTTAACATTTAGCTATTACAGCCGACTCTGCCCCGAGGGGTCTTAAGTGTCTACTGCAATCAGCCAATAACATGGCGTAGGGCTCAAGAATTATACTTATAACTAGCGTACTTATACCTAACTATCTGAACTTGGCCCCGTTGCCTTAAAGATCTTTATTTTAGAATAACTGTAAGTTTTGTAACTCTTGGTCCTTGATATATACGTTTAATGATACCTTTTTCTTCTAGAGATTCAAGTGTACGTTTGATTGTTGACGTAGTAACACCACATTCTGATGACATTCTATGTACACTAACTACAAGTTCATTGCTTATAGCGTTAGCGTAAGTACATAAATATGCATATAAACCTTTGTCTCGTAGGGATATATCAGGATCACGCATTACTAAACTAGTAGCTTGCCCAAAACCTTTTTGTATACGAGGATTATTAAACTTCATAAGTGTGGTTGTTAAATATGTTAAAGTTAAAAGAAAGAGGAGAACAGTGCCCTCCTCTTCTAAATACTAACTTTAACCTTCTATGAATCACTACTATCATCATCACCTGAAAATAATCCAGATAAAAGATCACTGATGTCAAAGTCTGAACGGCTAATTTTCTTAGGTATCATACCATTAGTTTTAACAAGATTTAAATACTTGTCAAAGTTATATCCACTTCTTTTAACTAATTTAATACGTTCTGTAAGACTTTCTTTACTGATAATCTCAAAGTTATCGTTATCATCAGATGTTTCACCTGCTTCTTCACGATCTTTTAACTCTTTAAGTTTCATTATACCTTTAAGTATCTGCATTTTGATCTTTTCTTCACGAGACTCTGCTGAATCTTCGTTAAAGTTTCTATATCTAGAGTACACTTCTTTAGCCATTTGCTGGTACATCATAAATATCAGCAATGTATATTCGTACTCTATAGGGTTTGTGATAGTAGCTATTAATCTTTCTAAATCACCTGTAACTGTACGAAATTCTTTAGGAGCGTCTTCTCTATCATCAAATAACTCATCTGCTTGTAAAGAGTTACTAAATGATGTAAAGAATATACGTTCTTTACATATAACTTTAGTTTCTTCACTTATACCCATTGCCAAATGGAAGTCATCTTCCTCATGGTTAAACTTTCTATCTTTTAGTGACATAATGTTAGAAATTTATTTTATCAGCAATATAGTTTACAAATTCTTCTGGTGTTTTAGTATCATCAGACATATAATCTTCTATTAAGATCATATCTTTAATGCTATCTACATAAAATGTAGAGTGGTAGTTAACACTAATTTGTGGTGGTGTGTGATAGTTAGATACGCTTACATCAGATAGTTTATTAGAGTATTGTTCCTCTATTTGCTTTCTAATTACTTGTTTTCTTTCTTCAAGCTCTTCTATTTTACTAATAGTTGTTAATAGCTCTTTATATAATTTAGAAGTTTCTACCTTTTTTACAAGGGTTTCAGAACTTCCTTTGTGGCGAGCTATTAATTCAGCTCTTACTTTCTCTGCTAATGCTTTAGCAATGATTGGTGTCAGTTTTTTTGTTGACATGGTTGGTTTATATTTATAAATGAAAAATTAAAAATAATCAGCTTGACGTACTGATTGTGCTGAAGTTCCCTACATCTATACAGCTAAGCTGTCAGGTTCAGTCAATACTACTCACGGTAATTTTGACTTATAAAGCGTTAGCTAATGCAAAAGACGCTTTGGTATGCCCCCATTACGGCAGCCATCCTACTAGTTCAATTAAGAAGGTTCAGTCTTCATCTGCGGTAGTTCACGGTTGATCAAGTCTAGTGATACAGGTTAGGATATGAACGTACCCATGTTAACTAATGTTAACTTCACCATCTTCTAAGTGTGTAAACATACATACTTAATCTTTTCACCCATTAATACACGTATATTGTCAGATCTTCTATCTGCTAACATAGATACATTAAACTGGGTACACCATTGTTGATATTCCGGTGTTATATTCATTGGCTCTCTACGAGAGGTATATATCATACCTTCCATAATAGGAGGTCTAACAATAAATAGTTTTTCTAATAGTTTTTTCATATACTTTTATTTGTCCATATATTCAAATATATAAACATTATCTACAGTATCATACGCTACCATCATTAATGTGGGATTGTATCTGTCTGTGGATATAGTTTGTTTATTGAATTCTACGGGTAAGTCAATTTTGTTATGATTTTTATTAATAGTACCAGCTGCATATCCTATGAACAAACATAGCATAGCTAATACAATACCTCTTGATGTATTTGTCATACAATAGTTATTTAAAATGATTCAATCATAGGTAGTAATTTCTGAGCTTGCTCATAGTTATCTGCCCATATTTTATAACCTTTAAGTTTCCACATAGATTTACCTGTTGTGGTGTTTATCTCATCTGGTGCAGGATCTAATTTATTCATTGAAATCCAACCATTACTATTAGGAGCACTACGCTCATTAACATCAACATATGATGCTACTAAAGGCTTTCTATCATCCTGTGTATAACCAGCACTGTCGTATTCAGGTTCTTCATCAAGTGAGTATACATTTGGTGTTTCACCCCATACAGACTCATCATTAAGAATACAAACTGGTACCCATACATATCCTGATTGTACACCATTAGGAGTAAAAGACACTATGTTATTCTTTGTAAGAAAGTCTAACATACCTTCATTTTCAGAATAGTCTTTGATAAGCACTTCATTTTCAGCTAGTAATACATGAGTTAGATTAACGGTAGCTACAGCATAGGGTGTATACATAGCCATATCTAAATCTTTTTGTAATAATTGTATTGCTGTACGACCATTGTCGTATTTACTTAAATTGATAACCACAGATACAGTTTCACCTGTAGATGGGCTTTTTAGTTTAAACTCTTTCATAATTAAATGATTTAAATGGATGTGTGAAATAAAATACAAATAGAGCTCCCACGTAGAAACGCAGGAGCTTATATTTACTATACGAAACCATTAAAAGGTCTTTTTACCCTGATTTCTTCTAGAAAAATCTATCTCTATGATTAAACATAGAAATGCAATAAATAAATTTGGTTTGTCATAGCTGATACCAAACAATACTGTGTTTTTAATAAACTTTAGACTGTAGTTTTTGCGTCTAATTAGTGTTTTTTCCATGTGGATTAAATATTTAATGTTTCCAATAATTTACTTTACCAACTACGCAGCGGTATTGCTTTGGTGCGTAATAATGCCTTTCAGCTGAACATGATGATATTATCAATACTAACATTATAGTTACTAAAAACCATATCATTAATACTAATAAGGGATTAGTACTCTTTTTCAATGTATTTGATTTAGTGTAGTTAACAATAATATAGATGTTAGACCCCTTTGACATTATCTCCAGGGCTAACCATCCATACATATCTTAAAAGTGTCTTTTGAAATAATCTCTGTTCCTGCTATAGTATTCTACACAAGGAACTAATGCTATCCACCAACCTATAAAGAGGGTGTAGCAAATAAACCAGTTTGCATTACCAGTTACTTCAGAGTAACTTTGGTTCCATAACGTACCTATTAAGCTTAATAATAGGAAGAAAAACATATGTGTAAACACATATATTAAAAATAGAGTGATCGTTTTCATTTGGATGTTAATTTAATTTTACCAATAATTGTTGTGTTGTTAGTACTTTTACCACATCCACAACCACATGCCCAACCAAAGTTTTTAAGGACACGTTTGTTGCTAACGTAGTGATATTCATACTCTTCATAGTCATAAGAAGGACCATTACGATACGTAAGGTATTGTGTGTTCTTATGCTTGACATAATGAGTAGCTTTCGCAAGTGTATTAAATACTATCATATATAAAATAAATGTAAAGGATTAAGAGAGACTCAATGTTCTCTCCGTCACTCCTTTGGGTGAAACATATACAACTGTAAAGGAGCTGATATGAGACTGTAGGCTAGGTGTATGGTTTCCTTTACCTCCATACAAGATACCTGATAAGCAGATACTGCTGCTCGTTCAGTGTGGTTATTGTAGTCCACCAACTAATAGGTTCAAATATAGGTTTTAAGCTTCTACCTATAAAGCCTCTGATCAGTGAAGTAGACCAGATAAACTCCTGTTTCATGAGCTCATATTTGACCCCTATAGTATAGATATATATAAATACTATTTAACTACTATACAGAAGGGTGCAAAAATGAGCTGTCTAATCACACCAGCTGCGGCTGCAAACTGGACATGAAATGATATGTGAGGAAGATGATATTCTAAATGCTTGATCATCTCCGTACTTTTCTACTAACATTTCAGATAAGGACTGAAGCTTACCGTATCTGTCATCTCTTACCCAACCATATGTATGGTTACAAGATGAGGATGCAAAGAACGGTAGTTTGTTAGTGTTACAATAGATCCTTTGATTGTCGTAATGAACGTTATCCATACACATAGAAGTTTATAGCTATTTAATCCGCTTAACGGTTGGTATAAATAGCAGGTGAGGAATACATAAAGAAAGAGCGTGACAGTTGCCTACCACACTCTATCTCTCTGATAATCAATCAGTTAGTACATAATTATTACTACAACTGCAGACACACCGCTAACGCTTGATAACAAACGTGCTGTTAGGTGTGTATACTTACTAGTGATGTACATGTACCATTGTCTGAAGTCTTCGTATGTACGGAACTTCAGGGTTTTAGAATGCTTTAGCATAATACTAAATTTAGTGATGGATGAATACACAGTGTTTATGGTTACATACACAGTGGTTAGAGATAGTAACGTACATGGTAACGTACATGCAGCTAGAAATTAAGCTGCATGTACTACCAATGTCCAACCCTTTACAGGGTTCCTGCTTATGCAGGATTGCACCAATAAAGGTTGCCTTCAATTTGAGAGTCAGATAATACTACAGGTACTGTATCACCTTTAGTGTATCCAATCTCTTCAGGGTTTTCACAAGCAAAGAAGCCGAATTTAAGGTCAGCTACTTGTGTACTCATCATACGTTTCTTACCGTTCAAGGTTACCTCTTTAGTAGTTAGTTTGTTGTTTACTACTACGATACCTTTGTCTGTGTTTTTTACAAAATACATTGCCATGATTATGGATTTAAATGTGGATATAAATACCGGGTAGACCCGGGCTAATGATAAGAGGGGGAGCCGATGGTTAGTAGGTCATCTCATCCTCTAGCATAGAGGGGGGCTATACCAGTAGAAAAGTAATAGGGGGGTTTGTTAACACATGTTGAAAAATATAATATTGAAATGAAATTATATAATATTAAATTTGTTAAGTTTAAACTTATTAGGTATATTATAGTATAGACCAAACTAATAACCAATGATACATAAATGCAACATTCACTGCCATACAGTGGATATAGACAAAGCTGAGATGATGGGACTAGATGACAAAGGTAGATGGATGGCATTTGCTTTTGACATAGACTGCGTAATAGCATGTAAGCTTACATCAGATGATGAAGAAATGTTAGTGAATGGGTGTACCACTATATTCACAGAATATGGGGATACGTATATTATAGATACGCCCTATGTAGAATTCCAAGATTTATATATAAAGTATAATGAGAGTCTTTACTCTTCAGGCACTGAATCTGATGCTGAAGAAAAGGATGAACTAGATTTTTAATTTTTAAATAAAACCAACATGTCAGAAAACCAAATTACAGAGGAACAACAAGTTCCCACCAAAGAAGAGTTAATTAACTTCTTTAAAGAACAGATTGAAGTTAAGAAGGTACAATTAGAACTTCAAGAGCTTAACACTAATTTAGCTGTAGCTAAAGCAGAAGAATTAAAAGCTTTAGGATTTATTGCTCAGATGACTACACAACCGGGTCAGAAGTCTGCACAACCAGAAGGGCAACCTCATACACTTACACAAGAAGATTTAGATAATAATCCAGATCTTGCTAGTGGTGGGTTTATGGTTGGAGATGATATTATGATTCCTACGCAGCCAGAAGAAGCTCCTATTAAAAAGTTAAAAAAGAAATAGAATGACCACCCTTTATAAACTAAGAGACTATAAACTAGCTTATAGATTTGAGAGGGAACATCCTAAAGCAATCCAGTGGGACGAGGGGTATAAAACGTATCTCTTGTCCCAAGGTGATTGTGTCCAGGGTATATGGTTTAAAGACAAGACAGATCTGGTAGCAGAAATCATAATGACATGGACTAGCGATAATGCAGTACATTGTGATAGCTTTACAGTGATGCCTTCCCATAGAGGACAAGGTCTAGGTCATGATATAGTAAAAGAAGCTTTAGACTGGGCAACAGAATCAGGGTTTGAATACTTTATAGGAGAAGCACGTAAAGGTGCAAGCTGGAAAGTATTTCAAGACTTTGGTGCAGAAGAAGTGTTAGTCTATAAAAATTGGTCAAAGACCGGTGAAGAGTATATAAGTTTTAAAATCAAATTGTAATGGCAATAGTAAACCAAGTGGATAAACGTGTACGGATGCAGCTACAAGAAATTGTAAAATATCAGCTGTTGACGCATTGTTATCTATATAAAATTCCTGTAAGTGATGCAGACTTAAATTGTCTGACATTACTAGCTATAGAAGGTGAGCAAGAGCTTACAAACTTCTGTAATAAAGCTAGTGATAAAGATATATTCTCTAGCACACAGTCAGTTAGAAACTGTTTAACAAAAGCAGAAAAGAAATCCCTTATTGTAAAAGAAGGGAAGAACAAGAAAAAGATTAGTATCAATCCGATTATTAAAGTGTATTCAAGTGGTAACATTTTGTTAGACTTTAAATTTTTATGCGTTGAAGCCTAAAAAGTCAAAGGAGCTGCTGCCAATAGTAGCTAATGAATTACAAATTAGTGAGCATCTTGTAAAGGAGGTTGTTGAATACTATTGGCAAGAAGTGAGAAAGAGTTTGTCTAGTTTAAAGCATGCTAGAATACATATCACTAATCTTGGAGATTTTACCATCAAGAGTTGGAAGATAGATGGTAAGATAGAAATGCTGGAAAAGTTTGAAGAGACTAACCGGCAGAAGGGTCTACAGCAAATGACTGCTAGATTCAAAACGGTAGAAACTTTGTATGATTTGAAAGCTGTTAAGAAATTAATGGATGAAGAGAAACAAAGAAAAGATTTTATTAAACTTCATAAAACCAAAACTAATGAGTCTAAAAGAGAATATAATCAAGATATGGAAATCCAAGGGTCAGATTCTTGAGGGAGTAGCTAACTCTATTTTTAAAAGAGAAGATGTAGAACAGATAGCTAAACACAGAATAGATATATGTACCTTCTGTGATCTATTTACAGAAGATGATAAAGGATGTATGGTGGCCGGAACAGGTCCATGTTGTAACTCAATATTAGGAGGATGCGGTTGCAGTTTAAAGTTTAAGACAAGATCATTATCTTCAGAGTGTCCAAAGGGACATTGGAAAGCAGAAGTGAGTCAAGAAGAAGAGGATATGATTAATCAGAAGTTAGGAATATAAACAACAAACATATGAGCATTTTGAGATTCACCCCACAAGATCACAAGTACACAAGCATAGATGTAAAAGACACAACAGATTGGATATCGGTTACAAGTTTTATATCTAATTTTAAACAACCATTTGACGCAGACAGAATAGCTGAAAAGTCATCTAAGTCTAAGAAGTCTAAATGGTATGGTATGACACCTGAAGAAATTAAGGTGGCATGGTCTAATGAAGCATTACGTGCTACAACATTAGGAACATGGTATCACAACTGTAGAGAAACAGATATTTGTGAACTATCTACAATGGAAAGACATGGTAAAACTATTCCTGTTATTACACCTATAGAAAAAGAAGGAGTTAAATTTTCACCTACACAAAAAATAACTGATGGTGTTTATCCAGAACATTTAGTATATTTAAAGTCTGCCGGCATATGTGGACAATCAGATTTAGTAGAAGTTATAAATGGAGAAGTTCACATCACTGATTACAAGACTAATAAAGAAATTAAAACAGAAGCTTACACTAGCTGGGATGGCAAGGTGCAGAAGATGTCACCGCCATTAGCTCATCTAGATGATTGTAATCTAATGCACTATTCCTTACAGTTAAGTATGTATTTGTATATGATTCTTAAACATAATCCTAGATTAAAACCAGGTGTACTCACTATACATCACATTACGTTTGAAACTGTAGGCGTAGATAAGTTTGGTAACCCCATCACTGCTTTAGACTCTAATGCTGATCCTATAGTAAAAGATATAATACCTTATGACCTTCCTTATTTGAAACAAGAAGCTATTGCTCTTATACATTGGTTAGAAGATAACAGAGACAAAATAAAACCTAAATGATAACACAAACTGTTCATGAAATACACAATCCTTTTGATGCTTATGCTAAACAGTTAGGAGAATGTTTAGTTATGTTTATGATTACAGGAAGTGTTACATCTAACCCTCAGTTTATTGTACGTATATATCATTCAGGAATTATACGCACGGTAGATCAAAATGATTTAATAGTTTATGGTAATCCTACAACAGGAGAAAGTTTAACACCGCCTATTCCTGAAGACTGGAATGTTAAGAAGTCTAGATGGCCTAAAGGAGCAAAACATAATATGGATTTTTTAAAAAAAGATGAATAATGGTAAGATTATTTGATATACAGAACGGACAGGTTGTTCCAAGTGAACATTGTTACACATTAAAGTCTTTAAACGACATAATTGTTGAACATCCTTTAGAATATATGAAGGTATTTGCATATGTCTTTTATATGACTTGTCCCAACCCAGACTTAAATCCTTTCTTTGATGTTGCAGAGACTGATAAAGAGGAGTTAATACTTGCAGAGGTGGATGCTGATTTCTCAACGGATGACGAGCTTATTAGCAATGCTATTAAGTTTTGTGAGAAGTTATATCAAACTCCCACCTATCGTGCCTACATGGGTATGAAAAGCATGGTGGAGAGGCTTGCTAAGTATATGGAGACTACAGAAATTGAACATGGTAGAGATGGTAACATTACAGCACTGATAAATGCTGCTGCTAAGTTTGATCAAATAAGACAATCTTTCAAAGCTACTTATAGAGATTTACAAGATGAACAACAATCACAAGTTAGAGGAGGACAGAACCTAGCTTATGATCAATAGAACATTGTAGAGTGACGAAATTGGGTTGTCTCAGCATGACCCCGGCAAACGTACCCACCTGTCTCGTGGGCGGTGATATAGAAATAGATTGATAATATGGGGTAGACCACCAGCTTGCAAGCGTAGTGTTATCAATTGAATCTCACCTTGGTGGTTCGAGTCCACCCTCTACAGCTAAATTAAAAATTATGAAACAAGAAGTTTACACAGATTACGAAAACATTAAAGAGTTTGCTCCAGTATCTGAGTTATCAGATACAGAAGAGTATATGCATGATTGGGTGTTTCATTTTAATCCTTATACCAAACTATGGAACGCTATCCCTAGAGATATGTATACCAAGTATTGGGATAATTCTCAACTAGATGGTGTATTGCGTAGTAAAAGTTTTGAAACTCTTTTGCATCTATTACATAAGTGTAAAGGAGATGTGGTTGAAATACATAAATTAACCTCAACTAAGTAATTGGAAAATAACATATTTATAGAAATACCCACTTACGAATTGGGAGAATGGACTGTCACTACTTTCTATACAAGAGAAGAATTTAGAGACTTTGTCCGTTCTATATTTAAAGAACCCGGTCAGTATAACTTCACTGAGAGTAGTTTAATATTTAATGCTGAAGCTCGTAAGTTTCAGAAGCAAGGGTACTATTGTGCAGCACCTATAAAAACAAAAGACTTTATACATTATTGGGATGACCAAAAAGCTAAATGTCGTAATGGTATAATTATAAAAGATGCTATAGACACATGGTATATATCTAGAGATTATTACATGTGGTTGAATTTCTTACCCATATATGATAAAGAAGAAAAACGTTTTGACTTTGCAAAGGTGAGAGATGCTCAGTATCATATGGCACTATATGAACACTTAGCAGAGTTAAACTGGAAACATGCAATTATTCTAAAGAAACGTCAGATAGCATCTTCTTATTTCCATATGGCTAAGTTAATTAACCAATGGGTATTTGAACCAGGTGCCGTATTAAAAATAGGAGCTAGTCTAAAAGACTACATCAATGAGAAAGGATCTTGGAAGTTTCTTAATGAATACCGTAACTTTTTAAATGAACACACTGCATGGTATAGACCAGCTGAACCAGATAAGGTGGGAGCATGGAACCAACAGATTAAAGTGAGACAAGGAGGACGTGATACATATAAAGGTTTAAAATCTACAATTAACTTATACTCATTTGAGAAAGATCCTACACATGGTGTCGGTGGACCTGTAACTTATTTCTTTCACGAGGAAGCAGGTATTGCTCCTAAGATGGATGACACCTATGGATTTATGAAACCAGCATTAAAGTCTGGTCATATTATTACAGGACAGTTTATAGCTGCAGGATCAGTGGGAGACCTTGATCAGTGTGAACCTATGAAAGAATATATTTTACATCCAGAAGAAAATGGTTTCTTTGGTGTAGAGTCTAATCTTATAGATAAAGATGGTACAATAGGGTTAACAGGATTATTTATTCCTGAGCAGTGGTCAATGCCACCTTACATAGATCAATACGGTAACAGTAAAGTGGAAGAAGCTTTAGAAGCTTTAGAAACTGAGTTTGTTAGAATGAAACGTCAGTTAGATCCGGCAGCTTATCAGTTAACAGTATCTCAGCAACCTAGAAATATAGAAGAAGCTTTTGCTACACGTAAGGTGAGTGTATTTCCTCCACATCTTGTAGCTAAACAAATGCAACGTATACAAGATAAAGAATATCCAGTAGAATACTTAGAACTATCTAGAGATGCTGAAGGAAAGATTATAGATAAACCTTCTAGGAAGATTCCTATTATGGATTTTCCTGTATCTAAGAAGACTGAAGATAAAGAAGGAGTGCTGTGTATATACGAAAGACCACACAAAAGTCCACCATTTGGGATGTACTATGGTTCTGTGGATCCAGTTAGTGAGGGAAAGACCACCACGTCAGACTCGTTATGTTCTATATACATCTATAAGAATCCTGTGGAAGTTATAAAAGATGATGGTGACGGTAAGGTAACTAATACCATAGAACGTGATATGATCGTAGCTAGTTGGTGTGGACGTTTTGATGATCTTAATAAAACTCATGAGCGTTTAGAACTACTCATAGAATGGTATAATGCCTGGACTATAGTGGAGAATAACGTAGCTTTGTTCATACAGTATATGATAAGTAAGAAGAAACAACGCTATTTAGTACCTAAAGATATGATACTCTTCTTAAAAGATATAGGAGCAAATCGTAATGTGTTCCAAGAATACGGGTGGAAGAACGTAGGTACGCTCTTTAAGGGTACAGTTTTATCTTATGGTATTGAATTTACCAAAGAAGAACTAGATCATGAAACTAAACCAGACGGGGAAATAGTAAAAACTATTTATGGAGTAGAACGTATACCAGACATTATGCTACTTAAAGAGATGCAAGCATACAGAGATGGACTAAACGTGGATAGATTAGTGACCTTTTGTGCTCTTATAGCGTTTGCAAAGGTGCAACAATCTAACCGTGGATTAACTAAACGTGTAGAAGTTACAAATGAAAATTTGGTTAACTCCCAAAAATTTAGTAAATTAAATTGGAGCCCCTTTAGACATATGGGAAATACTAAGAAAAGTAGTGGGAACAATCAACCACCTAGAAATGCTTTTAAAAATATAAGATAAATATGGAAAATACAACACAAGAACTTCATGTTCAGAAGATGGCTATCCTATCTAGATTGATTAAAGAAAGCTCTCTTACGCTTGAAGAAGCTTTAACTCTTTTAAAAGAAGAAGAACCAAAACAGGCTTTAGCACAGTTTCTAACTAGTAGTACTGGTACTGCATATCATCCTCCTTTGGGTACTTGGAGTACAACAGGGGTACCAACTTTTTTATCCATGACTGGTAGTGGTACTACTTCTATTACAAATACAATTGTTGATAATTCAGCAGACTTAAATAATTAAATATCATGCAGATATACAATGCTCTAGACCTCAAAGCTGGTAAAAAAGCGGATTATAATAAGATGGGTACACTTACCCAACCGATCCAGTTTTTACCTGAGAAAGAGAAAGATGAGGAGTGGAGAGCTTGGAACTTGGATTGGTTAGAGTTTCAGGGAATGAAACAACTTAGACGTAATGCTCGTAGACTTATGAAGAACTACAAGCTTGCTAAGGGTATTATTGATAAGACAGACTATATTGTAGAAGAAGATAATGAAATGGGTGAATTGATTGATACTCTTACAAAAGAGGATGAATCAGCTTTAGAACTTAAGTTTTACCCAATCATTCCAAATGTAATTAACGTATTATGTAATGAGTTTTCTAAAAGAAGCTCACGTATTATGTTTAGAGCTGTTGATGATATTTCATATAATGAGATGTTAGAAGCTAAACGTCAAATGGTAGAAGACGTGTTAGTACAGCATGCTCAAATGAAGATGATGACTCAGATGATGGAGCAAGGAGCTGATTTTGAATCAGAAGAAGCTCAACAGATGATGAGTGATGAGAATATTAAATCTCTACCTGAGATAGAATCTTTCTTTCGTAAAGATTATAGATCAATGATTGAAGAGTGGGCATCCCACCAGATGGCTGTAGATGAGGAACGCTTTAAAATGCAAGAGCTTGAAGAGCGTGCATTTAGAGACATGTTAATTACAGATAGAGAGTTCTGGCATTTCAATATGAAAGAAGATGACTATGAATTAGAACTTTGGAATCCTCTTTTAACATTCTATCATAAGTCTCCAGACATCCGTTACATATCTCAGGGTAACTGGGTAGGTAAAATGGATATGATGAGTGTATCAGATGTTATTGATAAGTACGGATGGATGATGAACCAGGAACAATTAGAAGCTTTAGAAGCCATCTACCCTGTTCGTTCTGCCGGTTATGCTGTACAAGGATATCAAAATGATGGTACCTATTATGATCCTACAAGATCTCATGAGTGGAATACTCAGATGCCAAGTCTTGCATACAGGCAGTTTACTTCTTTGTATGACACTAAGTTTGGTACAGGAGATATTGTAGAATGGATCTTATCTGATTCAGAAGATACAATAGATTTTGGTAAGTCTCATTTATTACGTGTTTCTAATATATATTGGAAGTCTCAACGTAAGGTGGGTCACTTAACTAAGATTACAGAAGAAGGAGAAGTTATGCAAGAAGTTATATCTGAAAACTATAAAGTGACAGATAAACCAATGTATAATACATCAGTTTATAAAGATAAATCTAAAGATAATTTAATCTTTGGAGAACACATTGATTGGATATGGATTAACGAAGTATGGGGTGGTATTAAAATAGGTCCTAACAGACCGGCATTCTGGGGTATGAATAACCCAGGTGGTATCAACCCAATTTACTTAGGACTTAATGGTGGTAAACCAGGTAAGCTTCCTTTCCAATTTAAAGGAGATACAACATTGTATGGATGTAAGCTTCCAGTGGAAGGTTCTGTATTCGGTGATCGTAACACCCGCAGTATTTCACTGGTAGATCTTATGAAACCGTACCAGATAGGTTATAATATCGTAAATAATCAGATAGCTGACATCTTAGTTGATGAATTAGGTACCGTTATTATGTTAGACCAGAACGCTTTGCCACGTCACTCTTTGGGAGAAGACTGGGGTAAAAATAATCTGGCTAAAGCCTATGTGGCTATGAAGAACTTCCAAATGCTACCTTTGGATACATCTATTACAAACACTGAGAATGCTCTTAACTTTCAACACTATCAAGTGTTAAACTTAGAGCAAACAAACCGTTTGTTATCTAGGGTGAACTTAGCTACGTATTTTAAGAATCAAGCGTTTGAAACTATTGGTCTTAATCCACAGCGTATGGGAGCATCTATTGCTCAACAAACTGCCACTGGTGTAGAACAAGCTATGAACGCTTCTTATGCACAGACAGAGCAGTATTTTATACAACACTCTGATAACTTGATGCCAAGAGTTCACGAAATGAGAACTGACTTAGCTCAATATTATCATGCTAATAAACCTAATATTCGTTTACAATATATTACAGGAACAGATGAGAAGGTTAATTTTGAGATGAATGGTACAGACTTCTTAATGCGTGATTTAAATATTTTCTGTACAACAAAGACTAACTCTCGTGCAATTATGGAACAGCTTAAAAGCTTAGCTGTTAATAATAACACTATGGGGGCATCTATTTATGATCTAGGTAATGTTATTAAGTCTGAGTCTATAGCTGAGTTAACTGGTGTTCTTAAGAAAGCTGAAGAGAAAACTAATGGTATGAAACAAGCTGAACAGCAGCAACAACAGCAGATGCAAACTGAGATGTTAGAATCTCAAGAAAAGCAGAAGCAGATGGAGATGCAGTTTAGAGCTGAACAAGCTGACCTTGATAGACAAACTGAACTTACAGTGGCTCAAATTAGAGCTGCTGGTTATGGTGCAGGGTCAGATATTAACCAAAATCAAATGTCTGATTATCAAGATGCTATGGAAGGTATTCAAAAACAGGATAACTACCAAGACACTATGAACTTTAAACGTGAACAAGAGATCAATAAAACTTCTACTAACCAGCAGAAGTTAAATATTGAGCGTGATAAGATGCAGACACAAGAGAGAATAGCTGACAAACAGTTACAAATTGCTAGAGAGAACAAAAATAAATATGACGTTAAGGGAGGGAAGAAATAATTATAGCTCTATTATCCGTACCTTAGATATAAATATTTTAAAAAAAGTAAATTTTTAAGATTTAAAGTTGTATATTTTTAATGTAGAGATACACAAAAAACCAAACAAATATGATTGATAATCAAAACAATGTACAGACATCTGTACAACAAGTAGACCTTGACATTGATAGTTGGTTAGGAGCTCCTGGAGCAGACAGTATTGTTACTCCAGCAGATACTAAAAAAGAAGATTCTAAACCAAATATTTTTAGTCAACCAAAAGCTGATTTAAGTTTCCTTGATGATGAAGAGGATAAAAATGACGCTGATGATAATAGTAATAAAGATGAAAAGGATCCGAAAGGAACTAAAGTAATCAGTAAAGAAGAGACCGACCATCTTATAGATAACTTAGGAGAGTCTGATGAAGATGATTCTACAGGTAAAAGTAAAGCTGGAAGACCTAAAACAGAAAAGTCTGGATTAGTGGGGTTTCTTAAAAAACGCATAGAGTCAAAAGAGATGTTTGCTTTTGATGACTATGATGAAACAAAGCAAGATCTTGAAGAGTACTTAGGATCACTTGGAGAGAAAGATGTTGAAGAGTTGTGGCAAGCTAACGTAGACAATATGAAGTCTGAGGTAGCAGCTAAAACTCCAAAAGAATTCTTTGAAGCTTTACCGGATGAGTTACAATATGCTGCAAAGTATGTAATGGACGGTGGACAAGATCTTAAAGGTTTATTCCAAGCGTTAGCTCAGGTTGAACAAGTGAGATCTTTAGATCCTAAAGATGAGAATGACCAAGAAGGTATTGTAAGATCTTATTTACAAGCTACTGGTTTTGGTAATGAAGAAGAAATTGATGAAGAAGTAACCACTTGGAAAGATCTAGGTGTGTTAGAAAAGAAAGCTAAACAGTTCAAGCCAAAGCTTGATTCTATGCAAGAAGAAATTGTACAGAGTCAGATTATTGAACAAGAAGCTAAAAAACAACAACAGGAACATGCTGCTGAAGCTTACATGCAAAATGTATTTGAAGCTCTTAGACCTGCTGAGATTAACGGATTAAAGCTAGACAAGAAGACACAAGCTCAACTATATAGCGGTTTAGTACAACCACAGTATCCATCTATTAGTGGACGTCCAACAAACTTGTTAGGACATCTTTTAGAGAAGTACCAATTTGTAGAACCAAATTATCCATTGATTGCAGAAGCTTTATGGTTGTTATCTAACCCTGATGAATATCGTCAAACATTGACTAAACAGGGTAAGAATCAAGCAGTAGAGCAAACAGTTAGACAGTTAAAGACAGAACAATCTAGAAAGAACACATCTACTTATCAAGAGGATGATGAACCTAAATCTAGAAAGTTAGTTAGACCTACTAACATTTTTAAAAGATAGAAAACTTATTAACTAAATAATTTATTAACCCTTAAATTTTAAAGCCTTATGGCAACTCCAGTTTTGAACAATGGTATATTTCTACGTGATACCAGTTATCAAACAAGTTCACACGTAGACTCGTATCACCTTTCAAACTTACTGAAGTCAGCTGAACCTACAGATTTAGGTCCTGTAGATTTGTGGGCTATGGCACAAAAAGTAGAAATGCCTTTGTACCAAATGTCTAGCTTCGGTGGTAAGAATGTTATCTCAGTAGATAACAATCGTGGTGAGTACAAATGGCAGATTCCGGTAACTCAGGATCTTCCGTATATTACAGAGGATGTAGAATCAGCTAATGCCACTAAAGGTATTGATGGTCAAGCATTCAAAATCAAAGTAAACAAGCGTTCTTTTGGACATGGTGATATCATCACTTATGACAAATACAACGGTGTTGAAATGTACATTACAGTTGACGATATTATCCCAGCTGGTGATGGTTTCATCTACACAGTTCAGTTAGTGAACAATGACAATGCTAAATACTTGGATAACAAGTACTTAAAGATTGGTACTAAAATGTTCCGTAAAGGTTCTGCTCGTGGTGAATATGGTGAAAAATTCTCTGACATTGGAAATGTTAACGCAGGTTTCCGTGAATTCTACAACTACGTAGGTGGTGCAGAAGCTCACGTTCATTATTCTATCTCATCTCGTGCAGACTTGATGATCAAAGGTGGATTGAAAGCTGACGGTACAGTTCCTGTAGTTGAACTTTGGAGAAACTTTGACAAATCTAGTGATCCTTCTATTACTAATTTAGAAGACATGGCTAACAAAATGGGTAAAGATTATGTAAAGAAAGCTTACCAATCTGGTCAGTTAACTCGTACATTCTTAACCACTTTAGAAGCTGCTCACTTAACAAAAATTGCAAATGACATTGAGACTTACTTAATGTGGGGTCAAGGTGGTAAGGTTAAGCAAGACGGTCCAGATGATATCCGTTTGTCAGTGGGTCTTTGGAAGCAGTTAGATAACTCTTTCAAGCGTATCTACAACAAAGGATCTTTCAACTTAGACTTGTTTAAATCTGAAATCTTTAACTTCTTTAACGGTAAGGTTGAGTTCCAAGGACCAGATCCTAAGCGTCAGTTGGTTGTACAAACTGGTTTAGGTGGTATGAAATTGGTTAACGAAGCTATTAAGCGTGAAGCAATTAACTCTGGTTTAGTAATCAACGCTTCTGAAGTTGGTGCTATCACTGGAAAAGGTATGGACTTAAACTTTGGTTTTGCATACACACAATACGTTATTCCTTTCTTGGCTAACGTTAAGTTTGTATTGAACCCAGCGTTTGATAACATTCACACAAATGATATTGAAAACCCAATTATTGATGGTTTCCCTTTAAGTTCTTACAACTTTATCATCTTTGATATTACTGAGAACACTAATGACAACATTTACTTGTTGAAGTTAAGCTGGGATAATCAATTGAAATGGTTCTATCAAAACGGTACAATGGATTACATGGGACGTACACAAGGATTCCAGTCTTCTGGAAACTTCAACGGTTACCGTGTATTCATGACACAGACTATGCCTGCTATTTGGGTTAAAGATCCAACTAAGGTATTGAAGATCGTTATGAGAAACCCAGTTACTGGCGGATCATTCTAAAAAATAGTATCTAAAGCAGGGGGTTAAAATCCCCTGCTAAGGATACATTAATACCCCCTGTAGATTTATCTGCAGGTTACCTATTGTACGCATACCATGACTGATCACATGGGAAGTTTGCAACTTCTAATAGGTTCTAAATATAAAAGGTTACATTTGTAACCAGTTATAATAAAAACCAAACAAACCAAATATGAGTAGTAATGTATCAATGGTGGAAAAGTATCCACAGAACAAACGTTCAAGTATTGCTATCCGTCCTTTCTTTGACCCTATTGTTGATAATATGGGACTTCAGAAATACGGATTAAGTCTTTTTGACGGAGCGTTCCACGAGGAACCTATTGCATGTTTAGAGATTAACGGAATCAAAAGATTCCTTACAGGTCTAAATGAATATGCCCCAGATATTAAAGAGTTACCACTTGAAGAACAAGAAGCTAAGATTAAACAGATTCGTGCTGTTGTAGCTCAACTTGAAAAAGAACTAGCATCAAATGTAGTTGATCCTGCAGATGATCAGTTTTGGAACAAGATAAAATTACTTAAACCAGATAACGATGAGTTCTGGGATAGAATTAAAGTGAGATGTGGTAACGAACCATTGTATTTAGAACCTGATAAAGACCCATATGATCTAATTAGATTGTATGCTATAGAAGCAGGTGGTTTCTCAATAGTAGCTAAAAGCTTAGAAGAAGCACGCAGAATGTCTGTTCCTCCTAAGTTTTATTTAGATAAGTTAGAGGAAACTGCATCTATACAAACAGAGGTTAAGAAGATGCGTAATAAAGCTCTTTCTGAACTTCAGAAGTTATTTGACAAGAACCAAAACAAGTTACTATATGTAGCTAAAGTGTTAGATCCTAACAGTGCTCAGTATAAGAAGTCTACACCTAATGACGTTATCTATGATAACATGGATAAATATATTAATGGAGACTTGGTAGAAAAGGATAAGCGTAAGACAGCTCAAAGATTTTTAGATACTGCTAATCTAGATATGGAAACATTAAAGATTAGATCAATTATAAAAGACAGTGGGTATTTTAAGTTTATTGCTACTAAAGCTGATGGATTTATTTATCATATGGAGACTACAACAATGTTAGGTAGAACACCAATGGATGTTCTTGAATATCTTAAAAATCCTTTAAATGAGGAGATTTTGGTAAACTTAACTAAGAAAGTAGAAAAGTATTGGAACCAGTAATAATATGAATAACAATCTCTTACAAATAAAGATCAAGCAAAGGCTGAATAAACTAGCTTCTTTTGATTATGACAACATAGAATGTTGGATGATCCAAGAAGCGTTTAATAAAGCTCAGTTAGAGTGGGTGCGTAGACGCCTCCACGGTCTTAATGCTGTAAGAGAAGCAACTGAACAAAGTGTCACTGTAGTGGATGACTTACAAATTCTTCTTAATGAGGTAGAATTAAAAGGTACTGAAAGTCCTAAATACTTTGAGACTAACCCAATACCGGCTAATTATTTACACTTTGTAAGGATTAGTGCAAAAGCTAAAACTGAGTGTTGTCCTGCAAGAAACTTTGTAAGTATCTATCAAGCTGAAGAAGCTAACGTAGATATCTTATTAGGAGATAATTTTAAACAACCCTCTTTTGAATGGGCAGAAACATTCTGTACTATTCTGGGAGATAAGGTAAGAATATATACAGATGGTAAATTTAACGTAGTAGATGCAAAATTGATCTATTATAGAAAACCTAAAGATATTCAATTACAAGGTTGTATCAATATTAATACAGGTTCAACTAATGCATCTAATGTAGAATGTGAATTGAAAGATGATATTTGTGAAATACTAGTGGATGAAGCAGCAGCTATTTTAGCTGGAGATATAGAAAGTTTAAATCAGTATCAAAGAGATACACAAAACGCACAAAGAAATAGCTAATGATGCAGAAACTACAACGACCTGGACCAATGGGACCTTGTGCTGAAACAGCTGCAATGATAGCTCATGCTCAGGCTCTTACAACAAGTGTGCATCAGTTGCATCTGAAGATTACAGGACCTGGATCTTTTGCAGCACATAAAGCTCTTGGTGAGTTTTATACTGGAATGCCAGATTTAGTAGATAGTGTAGCTGAACAATATCAAGGAGCTCGTGAGAAGCTTCTAGACTTCCCGGCAGTGAGTCCATATAAATGTGGATCTGTACAGGAAGCAATATCTCACATGAAAGAATTATATACAGAAGTTGTTGATTTACAGAAGCTTATGCCTTTCTCTGAAATAGTAAACCAACTAGATGAGGTAAAGAGTTTGATATCTTCAACCAAGTATAAGTTAATGTTCTTAAGTTAAAATTTATTTTTTTTTATTTATAAACCCTTAAATTAAAGCCCTATGTATTTTCCTAATGCATTCCGCAAGTCGTTCTTGCCTGCTAGTACAACTCTAGCAACAACTGGTGGTACTGACGCTTTAACAGCTGGACAGATTGGTTTCTTTGATGCCAAGACTTACCAAGTTGTTACTGCTCAAGCTGCACCTTTTATCTTTGCTCAAGGTAGTTACTTTGCTGCTGACAAAATTGGTCCCGTTCACGGTGGCTACAAAGAGTCAGTTAAGTCTAAAGTGATTAACCCTAAGTACATCAGCCGTGTAATGAAGATTACTTCTGATGTTGCTAAAAACCAAATTGTAAAAGTAGATCCTTCTGCTGCTACAATTAACAGTGATTCTACGTACCGTTTACGTCTTGACATCAAAGGTTCTCCAGCTTTACGCTTTTTGAACCACCAATTGTATAAGACTTTAGATGGTTACACAGGATGTGACACTGTTGCCGGTACTGCTAACACAGTGGACCAAAACGTAGTCTTACTTAAATGGAAAGACCAAATTAATGAAGCTCTATTGTTGAAAGACTTTGTAGTGGCTAAAGTTTACAATCAAACTTATGCATCTGTAGCGATTGATCCTACTGCGGCTTCTGCAACTATTGTTGTGGCTAATGCAGATAGAACTAAGTTCACTGTAGGTGGTAAGTTAATTGCTGCTGGTATTCCAGAAGCTGCTAGAATTGTAAGCGTTGGTGCTGCTGATTCAGGTGGAGCTGGTTATGTAAACGTAGTTTTAAGTATAGCTGCTACATCATCTACTAACGTAAATGCTGCTGTTTATGCTGAGATTACTACTGCAGGTTACACTCCAGTAACATCTTCTGCAAACAATATTGCTGCTGTAGACTCTCATTTAGAGATTGCTGCTGCTTATGTTGAGACTAAATTTGGATCTTGTACTTTCACTCCTACCGATAAGTACGATTTAGAGCCATTGATTATCTACACTTCTTTCGTAGAAGAGTCTGGTGATCCTTGTGCTGCAAACGGATTTGTATCTGCTGAGGTTCAAACTGCAGTGGCTACATCTGGTTCTGGTGAAACTGTACTTCGTGAGTTGATCTTAGATGGTCGTTACTTACAAAACGCTTACCCTGATAGTTCTCGTGTAGAACATTTACGTATGCGTGAAATTGAAGCTGATCCAGCTTTGGCTACTGTAAACCGTAATGCTTTGTATGATCAAGTTATGATCTTACATTCAGTACCACGTTTCAGCAACCCTACTGGAACATTTGACAATGATCAGTATTTGTTAGTGGTTCACGTACCAGCTGGTACCGCAACTACTTCAATTACTAACTTCATCACGTCAAGTGCTACTGCAGCAGGTAACACTGTTACTTTAGAGACTTACTAAGAGATTCTAGTAAATATTAATAAGAAGGGAGCGGACTCATGTCCCTCCCTTTTTTTTGTTTTGGAAAAGTGCTAGAAAATAGGTATATTATTATTGAGGACCTTCGTTTTTAAATTTACATAAACTATAAAAGTTTACACTAATGGCAAGCAAACATCAGCTAAGTTTAGAGCTGCCTGATACTAACAATATTAAGGTTTTACGTATCTTTGATACCAGCATATATGCTGATGGTATTGGACAAGATTGTGGTACACTAAGTATTACTTCTCCAGGGTTTAACCTTCCTGTAAACATTGAGATGTTACCTGGATTTAATACTACATTAACAGCCTGTACTTTGGGTTTACAAAAGACAGGATGTACTGACAATCTTCAACCTATACCAGATGGTATATATGTTATCAATTATTCTTTATCACCAAATAGCATAGTTCAAGTAGAATATAATTATCTTCGTGTAACACAAACAGTAAATAGATATTATAATCTTTTATGTGAACTAGAGATGAGTGCTTGTGAACCAGGAGCTGATGTAAAAGAAAAACTTGAAGAACTACGATTAATAAAAAGTTTTATAGATGCAGCTAAAGCTAAGGTAGAATACTGTCATAGTCCTGAAGCAGGTATAGAACTTTTGATGTATGCAAAGAAAAGATTGGATAAAATTACCAATGCTCTTTGTGGATCAAACTGTTAAAACTCACTAAAAACCAAATATAATGAGACAGTGTTCAAATTGTGGAACCCAAATTACATGCGGGTGTCAAGACAGAATAGCTTCTAACGGAACTAATGTTTGTGCAAATTGTATAACCTTGTATGAACAACAGTTAATTAATCAGATTAAAACTGAAAATGAGAACGTATCTACCGAATAAAGTAAAATATAATAAGCAGTTTGCTGATATCATGTATCGTTTGTATAGACAGATGAGATATGGTATTGAATCTTGTGAACCAAAACAAGATAATCAACTTATTTCTTTAAGAAAAGAGTTAGTTGAATGGGAAGCAAATGAAGATGATGGTGCTCTTTCTGAAACTAAAGTTCAACTTAAAACTTGGTTAGGTGTAAAGTATGATGATGTATTATACTCTAAAGGTGGTACTGGATATTTTTTATCTGGAGATGGTAAAGGTCCTACTGTAGGTTTGAACTATATGAATCAACAGCAGGCTGGTCAAAACATTATTGAGATTAACTCTGGTGGATGTATTACTAGAATTAACTTAAATCCATCTATTGTTGTTAATCAGAATAGTTCTTTTGTATTTTCACAACCAACAGCTGCTTTAATTTGGAATATAAGTCATAACATGAACTTAAAACCAAATGTTAGAATAAATGATTTAACAGGAGCTGATATAGTTGGTACTATTAACTATATAGATGATAATACCATTAGAATAATTTTTAATCAAGCAGTAGCTGGTAAAGCATATTTATCATAATGGCACTACAAACAATATATGTTGATTATGATTTTAATAAGAACCAGATTCTTAATGCTAAACTATACCCTATATCAACTGTAGAACGTACAACGTTAGCGTCAACATTAAATAGTAATGATAAAGGTTTAATAGTATATGATAAAGATGTTACCATTTTTTACAGTTGGGATGGTAATAGTTTTAAACCAATAGGTTTAACAGATGCTCAATATGCTTCAATAGCTGAATCTTATAATAGATCAGTTATGACTATTGGTATTACTAATACAACTACTAATAGAACTGTAAAACTAACCTATAGAGATAATACGTTTATATCAGATAATTTTAATTATGCTTATATCCATGATCAATCTACACCAGCTTCATCTTGGAGTATAACTCATAACTTGAATAAATATCCTTCTGTAACTATCGTTGATACTGCTAGCTCTGAAATAATAGGAGAAGTAGTTTATAATAATAATAACACTTTAACCTTAAACTTTTCAGCTTCATTTAGCGGCAAAGCTTTCTTAAATTAATTTAAAATAAAATATCATGTCTAAAAAAGTTCTTACCAGTCTGGACTTTAGTAAAAACCAGATACTAAACGTAGCCTTACAAAACTTGGCTACTGCTCCGTCCTCACCTGTTGTAGGACAAATTTATTATAACACAGCTGACGCCAGAGTTTACTTCTGGGATAGTGCAGCGTGGATTGACATGTCAGGAGACATTCAAGATGTACTTGGTGGAGCAGGTCTTACTGCCTCAACATCAGGTAACGGTGATGTAATCACTCTTGATGTAAACGTTGATAGTGTTACCATAGAGATCAATGCTGATACTCTACGTATTAAAGATCTTGGTGTATCAACAGCTAAATTAGCTGACTCTGCAGTAACCACTGTAAAGATCAATGCTAACGCAGTGACTTTTGCTAAGTTACAACAGCTTGCTACAATGACTGTTGTAGGTAACGTAACTGGAGGTACAGCAAATGCTGCTGAGGTTTCAGTTATAACTGATGGTACATTAGCAACAGCTTCTAATGCTAACATTCCTACATCTACAGCAGTTAAAACTTATGTTGATGCTCAAATAGGTGCTTTAGGTAACTTGGAAGGATCTTGGGATGCTTCTGTTGGTACTTTCCCTGTAGGTGCAGCTCCAGTAGTTGGAACTAAAAAAGGAGACTATTGGTATGTATCAGTTGCTGGCACAGTAAGTGGTGTTTCTTTTAATGTAGGTGATATGTTGATTGCAACAGTTAACTCTGCTTCAACAACTGTTTATGCTTCTAACTGGACTTCATTAGAGGTTAACCGTGATCAAGCTACTACAACTGTTTTAGGTCTTGTTTACTTAGCAACATCTGCTGAGGTACAAACAGGAACTGATGCTGTAAAAGCTATCACTCCTGCTACATTATCTGCTCGTACTGCTACAGAAACAAGAACGGGTATTGCAGAAATTGCTACTCAGACTGAGACTAACACAGGTACTGATGATATCACAATTGTTACTCCATTAAAGTTAAAGACAAACTTAGCTACTTACAAATATGCAACTAACGTTGTAGTTGCAGCAGCTGGAGCTCAAACAGTAACACATAACTTAGGCACTAAAGATGTATTTGTTCAAGTGACAGATTCATCTGATAATGAAGTGTTAGTAGACGTTGTTAAGACATCTACTTCTGTTGTTACATTAACATTTGCTGGTTCACCTGTAGCTGATACTTATAGAGTGGTCGTTAGCTCAATCTAATAAATAAACTGAATGAAGTTTCTATCTGACATACTGGCTAAGGCCGGTCTGACAGTAGATGGTGTAGTTACTTTTAACAATACTGCTACCGGTCAGACCCCTGCAACCAATGATAATTCTACAAAGTTAGCAACTACTGCATTCATAAAGAATCAGTCGTATCTTACTGCTAACCAAACGATAACTGTATCTGGTGACGCCACTGGGTCAGGTACTACTTCTATTGCATTAACATTAGCCAATTCTGGTGTCACTGCCGGTAGTTATGGTAATGCTTCTAATATTCCTACAATAACTGTAGATGCAAAAGGTAGAATTACGTCTATTTCTACAAATGCAGTAAGTATTATTACAACCCTTGCTGGTCTTTCTGATGTAACACTTACATCCCCAACTACTAACCAAGTACTTCAGTACAATGGAACCCAATGGGTTAATGGTGCTGCACCAACTTCTTATACATTACCAATAGCTTCTGGTGTCACTCTTGGTGGTATCAAGATTGGTAGTGGTTTAAATATTGATGGTACAGGTATTGTATCTGTAGCTGCTACTGGTGTAGGAGCTATTAGAGCTTTACAACAATTTACTGCTACAGCAGGTCAAACTGTATTTACAGTATCTGGTGGTTACACTGCTGGACTTATTGATGTATTCTTAAATGGTGTATTACTTACACCAACATCTATTACAGCAAGTAATGGTAATACATTTACATTGGCAGATGCTGCTTTAGTAAATGATGTATTAGATGTATATGTATACAATCCAATCTACAATGGATTTATATCTAATACAGACCAAGTACCTGAAGGTGCAACTAATCTTTATTATACTAATGCTCGTGCAAGAGCATCTATATCATTAACCACCACTGGCACTAGTGGATCTGCTACTTATAATAGTTCAACAGGTGTATTAAACATCCCTAGTTATATAGGAGGTGTTGTATCAATATTTGGAAGAACAGGTACAGTGATTGCAGTGAGCGGTGATTATACCACTACACTAGTAACTGAAGGTACTAATCTTTATTACACAGATGCAAGAGCTCGTGCTGCTATTAGTGTAACAGGTTCTGGCTCATATAATTCTTCCACTGGTGTCATCACTGTAACAGGAGGTGTAACTAGTGTAAACACTTTAACAGGTGCTGTTGTTCTTACAACAACTAATATAGCTGAGGGTACTAATTTATACTACACAGACGCACGTGTATTAGCTTATTTAACTGCTAATTCATATGCCACTCAAACTTATGTTGGAACTCAAATAGCCAACTTAGTAGCATCTGCTCCATCTACATTAGATACTTTAAATGAATTAGCGGCAGCTCTTGGAAACGATCCAAGTTTTGCTACTACTATAGCAACTTCTATAGGAACTAAAGTTCCACAATCTAGAACTATTACCATCAACGGAACAGGATATGATTTATCTGCAGATCGTTCATGGACTATAGCTTCTGGTGTTACATCATTCAATACAAGAACAGGAGCTATCACTCCTACTTCTGGAGACTATACAACTGCATTGGTTACTGAATCTGGTAACCTATATTACACTGATGCTAGAGCTAGATTAGCTTTATCTTTTGTTGCTGGTAGCGGTGGATATAATTCTACCACTGGTGTTATAACCATTCCTACTAATAACAATCAAATAACTAATGGAGCTAACTACATCACATTAGTTTCTTTAAGTTCTACTGCAACTGGTTTAACATACACAAATACAACAGGTGTATTTAGTTTAACAGCAGGATATTCAATACCTACAACCGCATCTCAAACAACTTGGGACAGTGCTTATACTAATAGGATAACAAGTCTTACCACTACAGGTACAAGTGGAGCAGCAACACTATCAGGAAATGTTTTAAATATTCCTCAATATCAAGGTGGTGTTACTAGTTTCAATACCCGTACAGGTGCTATTACGCTTACATCTTCTGATGTAACTACAGCTTTAACGTACACTCCTGTAACAAATGCTAGAACATTAACTATTAATGGTGACGCATATGATTTAACAGCTGACCGTACATGGACAATTGGTGTCACTCCTTCTGCTAGAACAATACAAACTTATACAGCTACGGCTGCTCAAACTACTTTCACTGTAACAGGTGGATATGTAGTGGGACTTGTAGATGTATTTATAAATGGTGTTAGATTAACATCAGCTGACTTTACAGCAACTAACGGAACCACTGTAGTGCTAACTACAGGAACTGGCGTAAACAATATTGTTGATGTAATAAAATACACATCAGCATTTACAGCTAGTAGTGCACTAAGACAAGTAAGTTATTTTACAGCCACTGCCGGTCAGACTAGCTTTACAGTTAGCTACACTCCAGGTTTAATAGATGTATTCTATAATGGATCTAAATTAGCAGCTTCTGAATATACAGCTAGCAATGGTACAACTGTTGTATTAGCTAATGCTGCCGTTCTAAATGATGCATTAGAAATTATATCATATGCATATTCTGTAGGTGCCTTTAGTGGATTATCTACAACAAGAACTCTTACTATAAATGGTACTAGTTACGATTTATCAGCAGATAGAACTTGGACTATTAATAATGCATCATTAGGTGCACAACCACAACTTAATGGAACTGGACTAGTAAGAATGTCTGGTACTACAGTGAGTTATGATAACGCTACTTACGCTACACAATCTTATGTTACAACAGCTGTAGCTAACTTAGTTAACTCAGCTCCTTCAACTTTAGATACACTTAACGAATTAGCAACTGCCCTAGGTAATGATGCTAATTTTGCCACTACTATTACTACGTCATTAGCTGGTAAACAATCTACTTTAACTTTTACAGGCCCATTAGTTAACACAAGTGGAACAGTATCTATTAGTCAATCAAGCGGTTCTACAAACGGATTCCTATCTAACACTGATTGGACTATATTTAATAGTAAGCAATCAGCATTAACATTTTCAGGACCTTTAGTAAATACTGCAGGTACTATTTCTATAACCCAATCAAGTGGATCAACAAATGGTTACTTATCAAATACAGATTGGACTACCTTTAATAATAAAGTATCAACTGCTTCATTAGCTAATTACTTACTATTAACTGGTGGTACTTTAACAGGTGCATTGAGTGGAACAAGTGCTACATTTTCTAGTAGTTTATCTGTTCAATCAACTACTGTATCTACATCTATATCAACTGGTGCTTTAATAGTATCTGGTGGAATAGGTATAGGAGATACAAGTTATTTTAATGGATTAGTATATCTTAAAAGAAATAACCAAACACTTTCTTTAAGTCCAAATACTGGTACGTCAAGTACTTTCATTGATGCTCAAAACAGCACTGGAAGAATGAATATTGGAGTAGAAGGAAGTGGTGGTGGAAGTATGATGACTGGAACATCTGCTTATAGTATAGGACTAGCTGCTATATCTGCAAATGATTTATATTTAGGAACTAGTGGAGCTTGGGGACTTAAAATAGCAGCTACAGGACAAGCAGCTACATTCTCTAGTAGTGTAACTGCAGGAGGTAATTTTACTAGTACAGCCGATGGTGGTCCTGGTGGATTACGTTTAACATTAAATAATACAGGAGCAAGTGAAATTCAATATGCACTATTA